>ERZ827168.181-NODE-181-length-108821-cov-11.120626_pt1 | contig 108821 bp, 162 predicted proteins | sample MGYA00519868_ERZ827168 | MGnify/ENA primary metagenome ERZ827168 (study PRJEB31778, sample SAMEA3449271) | human gut metagenome | biome: human gut; feature: human-associated habitat; material: faeces | place: United Kingdom | collected 2010/2012 ... | reverse complement strand
AACACCCATATAAGGTCTTGATGTACTGCCATCTTGCGTTCCAGAAATACCGATAGAACCATCTTTATTATCTGTAAATGTTACTCCATATACAGTTTTAGTGGTTTGAGAATACGGATATGGTATAATATTTCTTCCCTGCGAAGTTCCAACACCACCAAGCTTAGTCTTTTCTTCGCTTGTATAATCATTAGAAGATAATCCCTTACCTTCTTCCTTTACAACAAGATTAGAGATATCTTGATGTTCAGTAAGATATCCTGCATCATTTGTAAACTCAGATACATTTGTTGGAACTATTGGAATTTCCGTCTTATCCGCTTTACCAATCTGTAATGCTGTAATAGCACTCTTATTATCCTTAATGGCACTATTCATGGCAGACGCACTTGTTTCATGTGTAGAAATCCAATCAGACATTTCCTTTAATGTATCAAAATCTTCAGGTGCACCAGCTACAACCTTTGCAATTTCATCCGAAACTGCTTTTTTTACCGAACCATTTCCCGTTCCATTAAGCGTTGAAATCGCCGTTTCATTAGCTTCAATTCTTTTCGTATTGCTCGTAATATTCGATGTATTCTGTTTTATTGCAGATTCATCTGTTCCAATCTTAGATTTAATGCTTTTTAATTCGCCAGCAATCACTTTATTCTGTAAAGGATTTGTTGATTCTTCTGATAAAGCATCATCTACAGGAATTCCTTTTACAACACCGCTTTCGTCAATAGTAATGGTAGTACCGTCAACTTTTGATGCAACGTGACCGTTTGAATCAATTAACGAAACTGGTAACTTTGAATCTCCTTTAGAGATATACAGTCTATCCTCATCAGAGGAAAATTCAAATTTGTAACCGTCAAGAGCGGCGTTAATTTTGCCAATAGCCTCATCAATCAGTCGAATATTGCTTTTACCACCTTGACCTGTAAGTTGACCAAATACAGTCAACCATAATTCGCTGTAATCTGTTTCAGCCCACAACTTAACGCCAGTGTTACTTAATATCTCTGACATATATTTCCTCCTTTTAAATTATTTTCTTTCTGCCTGTTTCTGAGATTGTTTGATTATAATAACTATTTAATGATCCACTCATCATTTTTAATCGTATCAAATAACCAGCAGACATATTGACCTTCCCATTTGTAAAATTGATTTTATTATCTTCATTTGATTTATTAAAAACGCCTATCTGCATATGAACTTCGTTGTTCTTAACCTGAATATTATTATTATTATTATCAATTTTCAGTTTTTCGCTTAATAAAAGGGAAGAATTGTTGCCCTGTACAACAATATCAGAATTGTTTTTGGATTTAATTATTTTAGAAACTATGAAAGAGGATGTATTTTTATTCTCTATCTTTATTGTGTTTTCTTCTTTACTTTTGACATTTTCACGAATTAAAAATGTTGAATCATCATCAAACTTAATCTCATTTCTTGATTTTGCATGGAACAAAAACAAGACTCTTGTTAGAAATTTTGAATTACTAAAAGCCACGTTGTTTATGCGTGGCTTTAATATTGCTTTTAATGCTGTTTTAATAGAGTTTTTAATTTTAATAAAACTCGTATTAACAAGCTGAGTATATCGTGAAGCACCATGAATATACTCACGAAATGTTTGTCTATCCGAAATCTTGGATGATAAAATGTGATAGTTTATTCGCATACTTCACCTCGTTTTCTTTTATGCGTTCAGTACAGTAGTCGTTAGTCCTTCTGCTGGGATTTCAAGAACTGCACCAGCAGGAATTTCCTGTGCTCTCATAAGCTCTCCATAGAACATCATATTTCCACCAGTGGCGGCATCAAAAATTACCCAATGAGTTACAGGTGACGCTGCAGTTGTCCATGACTCCTGTGCTTCATCAAAACGAAATACTGCAGAATTTGTAGTCGAACCTTGAACAGATTCGTTCCAATTAGTTGCATCACATTTTGCAGCAAAACGCTTATAACTAGAAACCGTAGGCTCAGTACAATTAGTTCCGTCTTCACTTGGAGCAGTTTTACTTACACCAATATAAATTGTCTTTTCTCCATTGCGAAAAATATTATTAAGAATTTGATTTTTTTCGTATGTATTAATCATTACGAATCCTCCTTATTTACTTGATCATGGGTTTGATTGAAATTTTGCCGAGGTCGGCTACGAATTGATTTCCCAACTTATCTGTAATAACCAACTGATGTGTAAATTTACCAAATAAGTTCTGTGTATCAGAAGAGGGAATTGTTATTTGAATTATGTTATCTGTAATATTTATTGTACCTTTGACAGTTGATTCGGTTGCTAAGACTTCTGTTTCTCCATATTTAGCCAAACGCCATTCACATGAAGATGCAGCAATACGATATTCTTCATCAAGAATATCATATAAATCTACACTAAATGTCTGCCGACATCCACCAATCATACCAAAGTCTGAATTGTTAAATACTTCACATGACATTTACTTTACCTCATTATTTTGTGACTCCTTTGTTACATTTTCTGTTTTATCCTCTACAATTGGGTTGTTAAGAATTACACTAATCTGTGCGATTCCCTGTGCTTGCTGAATCCCTATAAAACTCATAGAGTTCAGTATATTAAAAAGAAGCTGAATCTTATCTTTTGGATAAGAAACAACTTCCAGTGTTTGTGTATTATTCTGTTTTTGTTCCATATTAAGCCCTTTCTTTACTTCTTTTTAAATGTACTGTTACACCATGATTTTGTTGCATAATTATTTCTTACCCATGATTTTACATCATCTAATCTGTCCTCAAGATGAGAATTTGTTGTGTATCCAGATAAATCTGTTTTTAATGCAAATTTATCATTACACCATCCTTCTCTAGCAAGGTAAGAACTATAATTATCAATATAAGGCGTATTTTTAAAATGTACATTATTTGTGGTATCGAATGTAAGATATCCACTAGGACATGTAATTTTTGGGTTGGATGACATAATAAAATTTAATTGCTGCAACGATAGCTCCGGTGTTGTTATAGAATCTCTTTTTATTAATGAACACAAATCATCAGAATCCCAACCAATATTTAATGCATTTATAATCATAGTATTATTTTGATCTAATAAATCGAACGATAACCCACCAGGAGATAATACTGCGTTCATATAACCAATAGAAGTATTTATATAACCACTATACAAAGATGTTTCTCCAATATTCCAACCTCCTATTGTCCCAGAAGATGCATCTACTTTACCACTAAAACTTCCATCTGCTCCATCCAATGTCCCTTTAAATGTACAGTTTCCACCAAACGTTCCATTGTTTGCAAAAACATTTCCATTCTTATCAACCGTAAATGTCCCATTACCAAGATCAATAGAACCACCTTGTAACTGACCGCTGAAAATGCCAGAAGAACCAGTCAAATCGCCTGTAAAATGCACATTACCATCTGAGTCAACGTAAAACTGTTTGTTATTTCCTTTGTAAATAGAAAATAATTCTCCACTTTGATTCGGTTGAATTCGTACAGAGTTATTACCACCTTTAGCAATAAAACCATCATCATCAAATTTATAAGTACCTGAATTATTTTGTAGCGTAAGATATTCTCCCAAAAATAATTTTCCTAAAATCGCTTCGGCATTTACGGCATAAACAGTATTACCATTTTTATCAATGGGTATCTTACCGATAGCCATTTTTGCACTCTTGAAACCATCATCGGAAAATACAATTTGGTTGTTAATAATCTTAATCTGTTCGGGATCGAAGTCATTCTTCTGTTCATTCCATTGCCTGAACCACATTCCAGTTTCGTCCCATGATTGATGTTGATTTTTTACAGGAATATTTGCAACATCTAATCCATATTTCCGCATTTCCTCAACAAAGTTACTCTGATTTACAGACTTATCGTATTGGTCTTTGTTAAACTGAAAGCTCATAGCAGCCGAATTAGCTTGCGCTTGAATGCTAGATGCATCTTCATAAATATCATGTACACGAATAGCATCAGAGAAAGTTACATCAATCTTACTTGTGTCATTATAATCAACAGTAAAACTAATCAATCTCAGTTTAATAACGGTGTCGTAATCAGTAGCCATTCTTATAAAATTGCCAAGTTGGAAATATTTCAAGAATCCTTTGAATTGTGGAATAGTAAGAACATTAGAAAGAGTAGAAGAGTATTGATATTGTGGTCTACATTTTTTAGATAAATCTTTCCATGCAACATCAAATAACTGTCGCTCAATATCAAATCTTTCTGTGTCTGTTGTATTATCTGTGGTGATATAGTTATCATTACTATATGTTTCCTCTACAACATAAGAATCAAGTGTTTTCCATTCATCCTTAGTAAACCATTTATCCATATCCAACTGAGATTGAACAGCATTTCTTTCTGCGATAATAGAATTATAAACTTCTGTAGCAGAATCAACCTCAGACTTTCTTTTATTGTATTCGGCAGTAACATTGTTCAAATCCTCAAGATTTTGCTGATACAAATTATAGTTAAAAGAATCTGGTTTATTCATGCCTTGTGCACAATAAACTTCATCTATATTCTTGAACGATTTAACCTTAGAATCCAAAAACTCTAATCCATATTTCGTCCAATCCTTAGAATCCAAACTATCAGGTAATCGCGTTTCGAGATCCTGGATTACGCCAATCTGATCACCAAGACGTTTCATAATTTCTTCGTACTGTGGTTTTAAAGACTGATATTTCTCATTATATGCTTTCACCTTATTCTGAATAGATTCTTCCATTTCTGGTAGATAATACTCAAAATTGTAAATTTTATTTGTGCTATTTGGGTTGACTTCATTGATATAAATTCCATCACCACCATTTACACGATAGCATGTAATAATGCTATTTTCATCAATGCTTTCTGTCATAGACTGCGCAATATTATCCATAGAAACGTATATATTAGTATCATCACCATAATTGTCTAAGTCATATGCATTTATAGTCATATTGAATGTATCAAAAATAAACAAGCAATTAAATGCTTCTGATACATCACCAGTCAAGAATGAATATACATCCACATCGTCCTCGTCAAAACTTCTCTGTTTGTTAGCAAGAGTAGCATCTACATGACCAACTGACCAACTTGGAGCAACACTTAATACTCGATTCAACAGACTTCCTTTTGGGTTTGCAGGATCGTAGAAGATGGTCTTTACATAATCGTCATACAATATCTCGCCTGTATTACATTCAAAATCAATGAGTCTCTTGTTACACAATGTACACTCTAATGAATTTGCTGTAATATTTTTTGAAATACCAGTGTTCTCAATATTAGTCTCCACATGAATTTTATACCAGCCAATACCCTGTACCATAATCAAACGATCTTCTTGAAAATCGTCATAATGTTCATATTTCTTACCATTGATGTCTTTATAGATTTTAAAAGAAACAGTCTGATAAGCATTTAGATTAAAAATAAGAGATAAATCATCATAGATGCTTACTGTACCAAGAAAAGTTTTATCCTTTTTAGCAATGTAGATAATTGGTTTTTCAAGATTGTTCAAGAAGTCAACAGGTAAATTAAACGATTGAACTGCCATCAGATCACCACCTTCCTTATTGGTCTATATTTCATCGTAAGAGTGCAATTACCCTCGATTTTAAATATATTTGTCCTTTTATTTAAGTCGTTTACAATACGTGGGAACTTGTAGTTGGTATCATTGTAGATTTTATGGGATATAGCTGTAGAAGTGATTTCTAAGATTGTTCTATCAATTTTTATAACTTCATTATTGATACAATTATTCAGCTTGAAAATTTCACCCGATGTTTCATTGATAATTTTAAGATCGCAAGCACTGGAAACGTCAATTTCAACATCAGGATAAATATAACCAATTTCATCACTCATATCTGCGAACTTTAACATACCAATACCATTTTCTGTTGTTGTCTTTAATGTAATTAACTGTCCAAACCCAAATGGGGCATCTGTTGTCCCTGTGATTGTAATCCCCATAATATTACCTGCAACAGAAATAGGAGATACATTTAATTGTGCATTAAAATGAACTGTATCATAATCTAATCGTGTAACTGTGAATTCCTTATAATCATCTTTCCTCTGTAACCATCGAGCAATTGCAGAATACTCATATGAATCAATTGGCTCAAAATTCTGTTTCATAACTTGGAATTCAAACTTAATCGCTTCTGAATAATTTGCATTTCCATTTTTACACCATCTATTTTGAATAGGAGAGGGGGTTAGTGTAAATTCAATATTGCCACCTGTTGTATCAGATGGAGTATTCCCGTCAAATTCACATACCATCAGTCCATACTCATAAGAAGTTTTATTATCAAAAGTAAAACCACGAGTTTGAATTGTCATGGTAGCCTCCTTTCTTTTTACATCACTTTCTTCATTTCTTTTTCATATTTCTTTTTGAGTTTTTTCATTTCTCTGTTAGTGCCAGAAAACTCTCTATTTAACTTTTGTGTCTCAGAAATAATATCTTGTAATTCCTGAATATCATTTCCAAAACTTTCAATTTCTTTCTCTAATTCAGTGTTCTCTTCCTGTAACTTCCGAATCTGTTCATCACGTTCAAGAAGCAGTTTTTCGAGAATACTTACTTTTCTTTCATTAGTCACTTCTGACATATGTTTTCCTCCAATCAAATAGGAGAGGACTATTACATCCTCTCCATAAATTATTTTCTTACGCCTTTGGCATGAGTTGCTTGGTTGATCTTTCTTACAACATTTTCAGCCTGTTTCTGAGCAACACCTTCCATTTGTTTAACAATCTGGTCTGTAGCGACACCTTCAACAATAGTTCTGTTGTCGATTTGATAAGTAGGAGATTGTGATGAAACTTTCTCGGGAATGTTCTTCAGATTGTCAACAATAGAGTTGATCTGTGGAATAACAGGCTTAAAACTCAACAATGCTTGAGTATCTTCTTTAGAAAATACAGCTTCGCCACGTTGTATAAAACTGATACCATCTTCACCTGAAATTTTAACAAGATTTGTGGCTACACCGCCAGTTGAGAATGAAGCGTCTTTTATAAGTTTCTTGAGAGCCGAAGTAATTTTCTCTCTATCGTTTTTACCAGACAAATCACTTTTTACAGATACACCAAGTTTCTTCGCAAGGGCAACTTCATTAGCTTTACTCAGAACTTGTCTATGCTGTTTATCATAGAGGTACTGATTAAGAGAACCATAATACGATTTCTTGTGTGTTGCCGATACTGAATGCTTAGATATCCATTCTGTAATATCACTTGCTTTCTTTCTGAGTTTATTCAATTCCTGTTGCTTGTCATCATCATTACTTCCAGAAGAAACAGAACCGTTTCCGCTTGAAGTTCCTGAATCGTTTGATGATCCAATACCTTGTGTGTCTGTAACTTTTGTCTCTGCGTACTTAGCACTTGCTTCAGCAGCTTCATCCGCAGCTTTACAAATAGATTGCCATGAAGACGCAATCAATTCAAGCTGTGCAGTAATGTTTGGAATGTTAGAAGATAATGTACTTGCATAATCCCCTACAGCATCGCCACCATCTTTCCAAGCATTCACAATATAAGTAGACACATCATAACCAGTATCCTTTGCAATTTTCTCAATGTTTGATGCAACCTGTGAAGAGTTAGCATTAACATATGTGAGAGCATCAGAGAAGACCTTATTGGTATCTTTCAGGTAGTCTTCAGCAGACTCTTTACTCTTGGTGAGCATATCATCGAGTGCTTTTTCTTGATCGGATACAGAACGATCATACAAAGTATCTGACTGTTCTTTTTCGGCATCTTTCAAATCGGATTTAAGTTGTTGTAACTTTTTACGATTTTCCTCAGAATCATCACCTTCAAGAGCTGCAATTTGTTTTTGCAACTTTGCTATGTTTTTATTCTGATCGGCAATCTTATCCTGAAACTCCTTTAAATCCTTTTCGGTTTCTAACAATTCCTTTTTCTTCGAAATTGCTTCTTCCAAAGCATCATTTTGTGCATCTAATCCTTGCTTTACATAGGCAACTAATGACTTCTTTGCTTCATTTGCAGACTTAATAGAATCACGCTGACCTTGCTGATATTCACGAAGTTTAGAATTATAATCTGTAAGACCAATTTCTCCACTATTATACATCTCATTCAGATCAGCAATAGCATCTTTGTACTTTTGAGCCTCCGCAAGATATGTATCATAATTCTGTGCGGTCAATCCCATAGCAGTGATTCCATCTTGCGTAATCATTCCTGTATCACTGTCAAACAGATTGTCAGAATCAAGCATGTCAATTAAGAAATCTGTCTCGTCTGTGATGTCTCCAAGCTTATTAAGTAATTCGTCAAAACGGTCAAACTTCAACTCATTAATAGATTCCTGGAATTCTGCGAGTTCCTGTTCGTCCTGTTGAATGGCTTCATAGACACCATTTAAAGCTTCTTGTGCTTCATACCATTCATTACTGCCAAACTTAATCATAGATAATTTCTTTGCAAGTTTTCCAGCTTCTTCTTGTTTAAGCTTCATATCAGACTTGACGGCATTTGCCTGACGTGTATAGTAAGCCTCACCAATCAACTGACCTTTTGCTTCAGCTATATTAAGGGAATTGGAGACAGAGTTCTTTCTCTGCTCAATCAGCCCAGCTTTATTATCATACCTTGCCTGCACCTTATCAAAGCGATCTTTCTTAGCCTGACGAACATTAGAGGTATAATCCTCTTTAGCCTGATTATAATTATCAGTTGCGGTATTCTTTGCAAGAAGATATTCATTATGTGCTATGCACTTTTTCCTAAGAGTGTCATTTTCAATCTTGTTAATAAGATTATACGAAATTGACTTATTGGATTTTAAATTACTCTTAATAGAATTAAATTCCTTTTGAGTAAGACCAATGTTTTTAGCTTTTGTTTTTTTTAGAGACTTTGTAAGAGAACTCTTATTGGATTTATAACTCTTTGTTGCACCAGTATAAGCAGTTTTTGAAGCTGATAACTGGCTATTGTAGTTTTTAATAATCTGTTTATATAGACCATCAATATCAGACGTGCCGATTTCCTTTGTTGGATTAAATGTAAGATTACCTACCTTGGCATTCAGAATATCCATCTTTGTTCCAAGTTTTTCAATCTTATCAGAAGCACTGTCAATCGGGTTGTTCGCTAAAGTCTCATATAAATCCTTTAACTGATCCGTAAGACTGGTAACCTGTTCCTTGCAAGATTTTGCCTTTTCATACCAAGTCTGATAATCTTTCAAGGCATTTTTCATGTTTTCATTTTTGATAGTCCGGATTCCATCAGCGTCCAATGTACCATTACGGATAAGTTTCTTGTAATGTTCCAGTGTCTTGGATGATACACCTTTTTTGACCTTTTTTACATTCTTTCTGCTGCTAGAAGATGTAGATGTTGCATTGTTGATTTTGCTAAAACGTGAACCAGATACAAAATCCTTACGAGATGAAAGCTTGGAAACTCTTACAGATGCGCCAGTATGAGGGGATTCAATAAACTTACCGTCTCCACCATAAATACCTACATGTGTGATGTTGTTTTTGCTTCCAAAGAATACTAAGTCACCAGCTTGCAAATTTTTCTTCGATGTGATTTTTGTCCCCATCTTAGCCTGGTCAGCCGCATGATGTGGTAAACTTACACCAAACTTCTTGTAAATCTGCTGTGTAAATCCAGAACAATCCGCACCTTTTGTAAGACTTGCACCACCCCAAACATATTTCAGTCCAAGATAATCTGTAGCAGTATCATATACAGCCTTTCCACCTGTAGAAGAAGATGATGAAGTTGTCTTTTTGCTATTCTGTGTTTTTGCGGCTTTATTGGCATATGCCATGTATTTCTTATATGCCTTTTCCTGTGCAGTAATAGCTTTAGTTGTAGCTTCGATAGCTTTCTTAGTCTGATTTTTCTTTCGACCAAATGTAAGAAGATCGTCAATCTTGTCTTTAGCCTTAGATGCCTTGTCCGTGAGATTATTAAGTTTGATCTCAATAAAGTCAAATACTTCGGCTGCATCGGATTTTGTTTTGGATTTGGATTTTGATTTTTTTGATGACGGAGATTTATAACTTGATGAACCAGAAGAATTTACTTTTACTTGTGGTATATCTAATTTTGCACCAGCAGAAGTTGTTACACCATTTACAATGTCTTGAATTGCATTGTTAATATTATTGCGCATTTCATTAGACATAATTGGATTGTCTGATAATCTTTGTTTTAATGCCGCAAGTTTATTTAAAGCTTCTGTACCTGCACCAGCCATTTTAGCAAGAGTGTAAATATTTTGACAATCTGCATCAGTTACAATAGTGTTTTTGTTACAATACTGTTTTTCCAATGTGAAAGCTGCAAGTTTTGCCTTTTCCTGTTCTGTAATATCACCAAGATTTTGAAGTTTAAGAATATCAGCAACTGTGGCATTTTGCAAATCTGTGGATGCATCGGCAGAAAGAAGTTTTTCAAATCTAAGTTCTTCTTCCTTTTTTGCCAAAGCCTCTGTTACAATTTGCTCGGCATTTTTAACGCCCATATCTTCAAGCTGAGTGATATAATACTGTTTGTTTTCATCGGTAAGATTAGCGAGAAAATTGCCATCATTTACCCATTCAGTAGCAAGAGCATTAGCTGCTTTCTGGCACTGATCCATGCTAGATTCAGAACTACCCATTACCTCTTCAAACTCATCCCATGATTCAAGACCACGGACTGAAACATCAAATCCTGCTAAATCAGAAGCGGATGCAACTGTACCATTTTTCTTGTCAGCAAGCATATCAGATATCTTAGAAATCTGTGTAGACATAGAAGAGAGCTGCGTAGAAGCGTTTACAAGACCATTTATTTTCTGTGCAAGTGCCTCTGCTGATAAACCTGTTTCATTCATCAACTGCTGACCACCAGCCAAACCTTCAAGTGCGTTTCCTGTTAATTGTCCTGCATTTGCAAGGTCAAGAAGGTCATCTGCCGCACCTTTTAAATCGGAATCGTCTGTGTTTTTGAGATTGAGCCATGCTTCGTCAAAAGAAGCGATAGATGGGGCAGCAGAATCAGCAGCATTACCCGTATCTTCAATAGCATCCACACCAGCATTCAAATCATCACAGAAAACTTTAAGATTAGAATCTTTTTCCCCTAAAAACTCTGCGTTATTAATCGCATTCATAAGGTTAGGATATTTTTGTAATTCTTCCTCTGTAAGCTTACCTTCTTGTGCCAATTGTTTAAGATCTTCTTTTGATTTCTCAATTCCGTTTGTATTGAAAATTTCTGAAATCTGAGAATTATTCCATCCTGCTTTGTCAGTATAAGAGTAGATTAACTTAATTATGTCTGCAATTTCTTGATATTTTGAAATTGTATTTTTTTCATCGGAGGACAAAGATTCTCCATTAGACTTCTTTTTGACAGCATTATCATAGGCATCTTGAAGATTGTTCTTCTTCTTTGTGAGATCTTCGATATTGTTATTTAATGATGTTGTATATTCATCTACAGTATCAATACAATCTTGTAAATTCTCTTCATAATACTTAATATCATCCTTAGAACCAGATTTCAAAGCTTTGTTATATCTCTTTTGTGTCTTTTCCATCTGCTCCGTATAATATTCAAAAGATGCTAAATTGCCAACAATATCATCGCTGTTTCGAGCTTCCTGAAATACGCCAGTTGCTTTTGACTGAGCAAGTTGAGTATCAACCGCATTTTTATCAATATCACCTTTCCCATATTGTTTATTAAATGCAGTTACTGTTTTATCTGCCGCCTCTCGCGCAGAATTAGCCTTCTCTTTTTCTTCAATATTTTTTTGAAGTTCTAACTGTCGAGTAGCTTCTTTTAATTTATCTAGTTCTTCCTGTTCAACGTATGTGAGTTTATCTTTTTTATTAAGTTCATCAATACTTTTATTTTGTTCTTCTAATTGAGAAGTTGTGTCTTTTAATGCTGTTTTAGCAGAATCATACTCACTTACAGCTTCATTCATTGCTTCATTGGCTTTTTCTACACGATGGATATAATTATCAATAGCTGTAACAGCTAATTGAATGCCTTCTGCGATAAGCATACCAGCAATCATATTTGCCGCCATCTTTAATCCTTCTAAGGCAATATTAGCTGCTTTAGCACCAATGGTCATTTGCTCTAATCCATTATTGTAAGCAATAGCAGACTGCCTTGCTGCATTCTGAGCATTTTTTACATCATCAAGAGATACTTTAGTTAAGTCATTTTCTTGAACAAATTTTACTTGCCATTTTTCACCTTCTGATAATCCTTCAAAGTATTTTTGCCAACTAGACTGATTAGAATCAACGAATTCTTTTTGTTTCAATAGATTATCTAAAATACCTTGCGGATTTTTTTCATAAACAGAAAGATCTTTTAATTTATCTTGTATATCAGATTTAGTAATAATAAATTTATCACTTAAGTCTTCCTTAACGGAAGAATTTTTCCACGCATTTGCAATATTAGATATTGTATAATCATTTGTTGCAATTAATTCATCAGAAACTTTTTTAAATCTATTTCCAATATCTTCAAATGATTTCCCCAATATTCCAAATTTCGATGAAAATGTATCTTTATCACTGTCAAATGTTTTGAATATCATACTATTTTATTACAAGTTGTTTGAGGACTTGTTGAATTTTATTATATGTGATACAATTTTCATAAATTGGAGGTGTGTCATCATGTTAATGTATTGTAAAAAATGTGGAAGAACAATTATAGATTCAAAAAAATGTGACATTTGTAACTCTATAACATATGAAGTTCCTGAAGAATATCTATTACTATATAATGGAAAAATTTATAAAAATAATTTGAATGAAAGCAAAAAAGACCAATTCATAGAAGAATGTATAAAATCTTCACCAGAATTTGACGAATATCCATTTAACAATAGAGATAGAATCAAAGCACAAAAATCTGCCGAATATGAACGAGATATGGCTATCGGTGATGCAATACGTCAAGGTGCGGATGTTAAAACAGCTTTTCGCAATGGTGGTAAGAACATGCCAAAATGCCCTACCTGTGGCTCACTTAATGTAGAAAAGATTTCAACTAGTAAGAAAATATTTGGCGGTGTAATATTTGGATTGTTCAGTTCAGATGTAAGAAACACAATGCACTGTAAAAATTGTGGAGCAAAATGGTAAACGTATGTTCCGACTATCAATTCTTTGTTTAAAATGGTAAAATTTGGTTATCAAATATATTACGAAAGAAGGTTGATGCGTATGGATTTTATATCACCAGAAGTTAAAAGACAGATGCAGCAAAACCAAGCTAATCGTCAGATAGAAATAAATGCTTCCAAGATGCAGCTTGATAGTAGCGCAGAACAAGTTGCTTATTATCTGTATGAAGAAATCAGAGATTATCAAAACAAACTTCCTGATACAGAAGATGTAGCAATGTCTATTGTTCAATTTAATCAGTCAATTACCATTTTTGTTAAAGAAATCGGTTGCATTGGCTACAATTTGGTTTGTTTCCACGGAGAGGACACATCTGGCAAACCGTTGGAACTGATACAGCATGTACAACAGTTAAATTTTCTTTTAATGGTTGTCCAAAAACCTGCTCCAGAAGTTCCGAAACGTCAGATAGGTTTCGTAGGTCAGGTTGAGGAATAAGTTTTGTTAAATCAATATTCGTATTTATCACCTCGAATTAAGAGAGTAGAAGACTTGTCAGATGGCAGGTCTTTTATGATATATGTTTACAATGCGAAAGAGACTAGATTGCTCTAGTCTCTTATTAGTTACTAAAAACTTATATGCAGTTCGTATACACATTTCTGTGCAACTTGATTTACAATTCATATTATATATTATGTATTATATGTTGTCAAGATAAATTTGTTAATTCTTTTATTTTGTTTTTTACATAATCATATGGTGTTTGTATTTTATAAACTTTTTTATTAGGATTTATTCTCATAATATCGGCACAAAACATTTGATGCACCTTTAATTTACTACATCCTTCTTCTTCAAAATTCTTAACTCTTATTATCATTTCACATGTTTTATCAACAGGAGCAGATTCTTTTTTAATAGATACAAGCGGAACTATTAACATAGTGTTTCCAAAATCTTTTAATATTAAACACCAATGACTATTGTATATTTCTTTTGGGTATGAATTTTCTATATAAAAGTAACAGACATCTCCCTCTGACGGACGTTCCATTCCCTTTAAATTATATTTTATCTTTGATAATTCAGTATTATTTTTAGCATTCTTACCTATTGTGTTATTAAAGTGATAAATTGAATTAACCATTCTTTTATAGTTGTATACAAAACTAATAATATCAAAATTCTTAATAGATAAAATCTTTTTATTTATTAACTCAAGTTCTTTTTCAACATCCATAATAGTGTCCACCAATCATAAGTATTATAATTACCATTATATACCAATAATCGACAGAATACTATCAGAACGTATGTTTATAAATATAAAAGAAGAGTAGCCAATCGACTACTCTTTATCTTTTATCCAATTTCCTTTATAGCATCTTTAAAGAACTGCAATCGTCCATTTACCATATCTGAATTTGATGTACCGTTAGAACAGTATTGCAGGTAATCCAAATTTGTGTCATATGATGCTAAGAATTCATTTAACCATTCCATATATTTAGAAGTAGATTTAGAATCTCTAACCATACGGTACATTCCATAAATACACATTGGAATTGTACTTGCTTTTATTTTTACATCTTCTGGAAGTTCTTCATTCAACTTATCTAATGCTTTGCGCAGATTTTCAATTTTCTTTTCTGCAAATTGTTTTTCATTTGGATCTGCAATCTTATCATTATAATACATAATAAATTTATTCATATCTACATCTCTAAATGAAGTAAAATTGTTTTTATCTGTCTTTTCTGTAAGCATTAAACATTGAATAACAATATCTCTGTCAAGGTTCTTTTTAAACTGAGCAGGAGATAAAACTTTTTCAAAGAATGGATGATCAGCAATAGAGTAAATAATTTCTCTGACTTCATTGCTTTCAATAGTGCTTCTTTTCTGTCCGTTTGAAAGTTGGTGTCCCATATTTATTCTTTCAAAAATATCAACAATTTCTTCTTCGGTTGCATCTGTCATTGTTATAATAGAAATATCTCTGTCATTAAATCTTGACTGAACAGCTTCGTCAAGCTTAGAAAATTTCTTTCCTGCGATTTCGTATTCAGTCCCATCAATTGTTAATGGTTTTAAATTCTTTGACAATTTAAATTCGTCATTAGCAAAGGCTGCGATTGTAGTAAAACGTTGCTTAAAATCAACTACATCAATCTCTTTTGTGTCACTGTGTTTATTCACAAGTGCAGGGTAGATAGGGTAGTTTCTTAACAAAGTATCAATAAACAATGACTTCTCTTTTGGTTTCCAAATACCAGCTCTACGTTGAATTGGTAAGTCAAAATTATATTTTCCCTTATTGATTTCACCAACCAACGATCTTAAACTTTTCGGACTTGTTTTAATATCTTCCATCCAGTTTGCCTCCTTCAAAAAATGCAAAAATTTTTATATTTTCACAATAGCATAATTGTAAAATTTTGTAAATAGAATTATTCAAAATTTGAATATTTTTCTTTCTGCATTATTCGACAAACTTACGTTCTGGATTTAAGAATTTGGTAGAATATGGTAATATAATACCAAGTGCAAGATAATCGTATTACCACATTACGATTCATTATCAGGATCGAACACTTGGTATCTTACCATGTGGGGGTGCCTATGTAAGTGGCACTAGGATGAACATTTCAGCCCATTCTGGGCAAATACAAATTCCTGAAAAGTTATTTTACAGGAAAGGAGGGTAGAAGAGATTGTACATTGTTATATTATTGTGTGCAATCATCGGATTACTTGCGGTGCGTAGATATTTTAAATCACAAGATCATGCCATTGATCAGATTGCTAATCATCCAGAAATGTCCGATGATAAAGCAGATGCTATCGCAAGAATTTCGACTAAACAACATAAAATCTTTAAAAAGGCTAGTTAATTACCATTCTCCAATTGTATTCATATTCATCTATATTTATTCTCCAAGAGGGCTGGTCATCACGACAGACCTCATTTTATTTATTCTCTTTTTACTGTTGAAATAATCATTGATATTTGATACAATAAATTTGTACATACGACCAATTTTATGTACTACCCCCAATGTTACAATATAGGGAGTCTTTGATTTTCGGTAATCTCAAAGACAATTTAGCACTACAAGAACAGCAACTTGTGGTGCTATTTTATTATTCTCTATTTTACTCGATTGAAATCAAGATTTCTTGGTTTTGTTCCATCTTATCTACCTCTAGGAACTGAGAGGTCAAACTGATTTACACGAGATATGAGATAAGTTCACATCATTTAACATGTCGTGCCATGAGTACGGAATGCATATTATAGTAGCATCGTTTCATATAACTACCACCAACGGTTGTCACTCTCTGAGGGCTTACCATTTTAAAGGTCTATCCCTGCGAACCAACTGAATTCATGAATTTTTACTATGTCTATTTAGTTTCCTTATAATAGAGTAGTACCATGAGTTTTACAGCCTTCCTCGCATATTGCGTCTTCGTTTATCGTATGTATAGCATACTTATCATAGTCCAAACTAACGTATCCATTAGAAACCCTATGATGTCGGTACGTTCAAAACAATAACAATGATTTGATTAATACGCCACTAACGTATCAATGCCGACATTTTTAAAAGATAACGCTGCTCCAATTCCTGTAAGAATAGTTTGTAATAATCCAACTGTATCTACAAAATCAGTAGTACCTTTAAGCAGGGTGGATAATAAATCAATACCATTCTTAATAGTTTCGGAGTCTATCACCTTAAACCAGAACTCCTGCGCACGATTCTCCAACTGTGCCATTTTACCATCAATACTATCAAGATAAGAGTTTAATTCTTTTTCTGCTGATCCCTCTGAATTTTGAGCATCTTCATACACCGAACGAAGCATATCTCCATTCTGAAGAATACTTGCGGCAATGTTGGCTCTATTTTTCCCTGCGATAGTCTCCAATAAAAGATTAAGATTATTTGTTCCTAATTCTTTATCTTTTTTTACAATATTGTCATACAAATCTGCGAGTCCTTGCATAATTTCATATGTACTTTTATAATTTCCATTAGAATCAAGAATATCAAAACCTTTTCCATCTGACGATGCAGCTTTGGTTGCATCCATAATTGTATCTCTAAGTTTAGAAACAGTAGTAATCATTCCATCTGTTTCTTCGCCTAAATCTGAAAGCTCCTGTTTAGCTTCCTCTGTACCAACCAATCTAAGAGAAATTGTCCTTAAACCTGCCCCTACCTTAGATGGATCTTGAGTTATAGCATTGCCAGCCGTAGTCAACGAAACAGCTTCATTAAGATCGTTGTTCGCAGTTACTAATGCACTTGCGGAATCTTTAAGAGCAGTGGCTAAACCATCTGTCGAGATACTATAATTATTGCCAATATTATTTAGAACATCAATTATATCCATTTTATCAAGATCTTTATACGCCTGACTCATTGATACAAGAGACTCCGTTGCTTCATCTATTCCTTCAAACTCTGATACATTTAAAAGAACATTGGCATCCTTTGCACTTTCCGCAGCTTGATTCATTGATTCTCCGAGACGCATCCAATCTGCTGTGGAATTTTGTATCTGTTTTGCAGTTGTACCAACCGCATCTGCCGTATCGAAAGTGGTAGCTTGATAATCTTTCAGGCTTTGAACAGTCTCATTAGATACTTTTCGCATTTCTGTGAGGGCAGTATTAAGTTCTCTTACAACATTAAAACCTTCTTTACCCAGATTAATAACATCATACACACCAACCATTCCTGCCATCTGTGCAGCAATTTGATGAAATCCGCTATTCTTTAAAGTGTCAAACAATGTTCTGCCAGCACGACCAGCTTCGACTTCGGCATTGTAAATCTTTAAGATTTCACCATGAATCTTGTCAAGACTCATACTAGGATTACCACTTTCAATTTCTGCATAGTAAGCTTTGATTTTAGCTTTTGCCTCAGAAGACATCTTACTGTTCTCAGCTAAAAGTTTATGAATCTTGTCTAATTCTTTCTGACCAGAAACAAAGTTATATCCCTTTTCAGCAGCCGACATATTAGTAACAGTGGCTATAGTATCTTTGATTTTCTTTTCATACTTATCTAATCGGTTGATATCATCACTTGTCACCAAACTAGCATCTTTGCCCTCTAATTCATTGAGCAAAGTTTCATACTCATGAACAGCATTCTTGACAGCCCGTACATTTTCCAAATATGTTTTACTTGTCCAGCCACCATCATTAAATCTGTCAATAGTAGCTTGATATTTATCAACCTTACCATTGTAAGAGTCCAAACGTTTATCATATTTATTGAGGTTTACATTGGCATTCTGTTCTTTAGCTTGTGTATTTTCCTTGATTTTCTGAGTATTTTGTTCTAATACATTATTCTCTTCTTTGATGGAATTGGTAACAGATTCTGTAGAATCAGATGAAATATTCGTTTTCTGTCCAATCTTACTCTGTGCATCAGCCAACTTCTCAGCTTCTTTAGCAGCATCTTGATATGCATTACTAATATTCTCCACCTGTTTGACAGCACCACCCGTATTGCCACCCATATTGCTCATGTTTTTATTAACATTGAGAATATTCTGACTCAGTTCAGAAAGTGACTTGTCAATATTCTGAATAGAAGAGAGTAGTGTTTTAGCACCAGAATCATCCACTTTACCAAAAGCTTTACTTAAACTTTGTACTTCTGATACAATATTTGATAGTTCTTTCGATAAATTCTCAAACTGTTTAAAATCACCTGTTCCTTTACTAAGAGAATCAAGCATTTTTTCGAGATTAGAAATTACACTGGATAATTTCTTTTCATCGACATTTAATTTGATTTTATATTCTTTGCCTTCAACAGTATCTAATCTGTCTTGTACTTGTTTCATATCTGAAAGTAGTTTTGCTACATTCGATTTGATTTCTACATCATACTGATATGTACCTGGCATTTTCTACCTCACTTTCTCAAAATTTGTTCTATTCTGTTATTTATAATTTTGTCTAAGCGACCACCAAATCCACTTTCAATATCTCGTTCAACATACATATATGGAGGTAATGATTGATGCATCATCCATTTTCCATGACCATGTTCTCCATCAATAAACATATAGTCGAAAGCTGTACTTGGTTTTAAACTCTGACCAAACCAACCGACATATGAATCCATTGCGCCTGAATCAACTGAAAAAAGAAGAACGTTCCCTTTACCTCTTGTTCTTGTAGAATCAAGAATTTTCATGAAGTTATATGTTCTTTTATACGACTGTGGAGTATAGTCGTTATACCAATCTATTAATGAATATCTGACAGATTCTTTTAGAAGTTCATTTGCTTGTGGAGCAATTTCTTCTGCAATATGATTTTCAATTCTGTCTAACTTCTTTTTAAAATCTGCATATATATTTTTTGCCATTTCATCACCTCAAAAAATTTCACTATTTTTACACTAAAATAGGAGAGCAGTATAACCACTCTCCGTAAGAAAAGCCATATACGCTGTTACACGTATAGAGCCTAATATTTAATCTTTATTTCTTAAATAATATACAATTCCATATACCATACCAACAAATCCAAATATGAAATAATAATGACTTGTTGTTAATGTGAAATTCACAAATGGCTGCAACGCTTCTACAAAGATATTATCAACTCCAAATAGACTGAGAAACCATGCACCAATAAGTCCATAAATTATTCCTTCAATCATATAAATCCTCCAAAGAATTTTGAATTTACTTAGACTTCTTTAAATCCACCATTCTTAGCAAACTCAACAATCTTATCTAAATCTTCTTTTGGAATCTCATCAAGTTTCTTATTCACAACGTCCATAAGTGGTGTGAGAGTAGCTTCACCAAGAGCCTTGAATCTGTCTACCTGTTCTGTAATAAAGCTGTGGATCTCATAGCGATTAGTAAATATATCATTTCTCTTAATGGACAGTAAATGATTGAACTCCGCAATTTCTTCAATTGGAATCAATGGTGCAGTATCATCATCACCCATAAGCAAAATTGTAAACAATCCAGATTTCTTCAGTTCATCATATTCCTCATAAAATCCATCTGTTTCAACCGTAAGGTTTGTATAGTTTTCAATTAAAATTCTTGTCTTTAAAAGATATTCAGCAGAAGAGTTTACCTTTACGTTTCCTGTTTCTTTATCAATCATAGTCGCCTTCAGTAAATTACTAATAAGAGCATCTTTTTTGACAAATGATACATAAGGTGTAATTTCAAGGTTATCTTTAATATACTGTTTCTTCAATGTATCATTAGCACGATTATTGTATTCCTTACAAAATGTTTTAATTGTAATTTTCTTCATATTCCTTTTTCTCCTTTACAAATGTGATTCGTTGACAAACTTCTGAATGTCATATGTATATCTAGTTCGTTTCTTTCTGCTATTTATTTGAATAGCATTATTATTTTTCAAGTCGTTAATATTGAACGACTTCTTATTTATATTCTCCATCATCTTTACGAAATCGCAGATTTCTATAAAGAATGTGTCGTTGTTTTCATTCCTAAAATTACAAATAAATCCTGCGACAAGATTATGTTCACTTGCTTCTTGCAGAGATTTAATTTGATTATCTCTAATCATTGATAATGGCAGACTTGTTGATTGAGTTGATTTTAATTCGAGCAAATACAATGTCCTTGAATCATCATCAAATAGAAGATAATCACAAATATTACTACTAGCAAATCTAGTATTATTTCCATTCCCAAACGATGCCGCATTATCCCTGAAACGATAAATCCAACATGTATTTGGGACAGAATCTTTAATCGACTGTTCAAAAATCTTTCCTGGATTCTGCGCTATTTCCTTTCACTCCTTTACATAACAAAAGAGCAGCTTCCAAAGAAACCGCTCTTTCATAGTTCTTATATTTAATTGTTATATGTATTTTGTCATTTGTTAATAATCATTGGATAAAGTTCCCATTTGGCATTGGGATATTCTTCAATATTCTCACATACAACTTTGTGTACTTCATCCATATTCCCTATGTTCTTATCAATATGAATAACCTTTCCACCAGTAATTTCCATTTCTTCACAAATCAAATTAAAATACATTCCCATTATACAATTCCTCCTATCGTTTAATACAGAATAGTTCATACAGATCTACTTGTAGTATATGAGATAAAGTAATTGCATGAGATAAAAGAATATCAGAAGTGTGTTCATTTTCAAGATTAGATATGGCAGTAGAAGACATCCCACTGCGTTTCGACAATTCTGATATAGACATATTATATTTGCATCTGTATTCTCCAACTTTATTCTTCATATAATGTAGTATGTATGAAATTATTTTACTTATACATATAATATATAAGAAAATTACAAGTTAACTTAGGAAAATTTATGATATAATAGAAGTGCTAAAATTCTCCATTTCTTAAGAATTCTTGATATTTTTCAGAAATAAATTTCATACTTTCTTCGGCTTGACCGTTTTCCATATTATGAACACTTAATAATTCTTCATAATTTTTATATGTTTTAAATACATTGTTAAAGGCTTCTCGATTTTGCTTCTGACCATTAGAAAGAGATGAACAGAAGTCTAAAATATACTTGCGTTTTCTCTCTAAGTTATTATCTAATAGTTCAGTTTCAATATTTTCTATACCTTTGGACATTTTTGTTATCTCTCGGTACTGCCAATTATCATGTTTTTCAAGAACAGTAATTCGATCTTCGGTTGTCTCCTTATCTTCTTCAAATCCGAATTTTATCCTAAGAGTCTTTTTGATTTTTAAAAATAAATACACTATTTTATCAACACCAAGAATAAAAATAAACACACCCATTATGATAGTTGGATATGGAAGATTAAATAGTGCTTTTATTTCATCCATAACACACCGCCTTAATTTTTAGGTTTGTTGTAAGTTAGGGCAATAGAAGAATCTCCAATTCCCTTTGTTGTTGGATCTGTAATTGCATTAAATAATGAAACTAATACCATTACTACTACATATGGATTACTAATTGCCTGTACAAATGTTTCCCATACTTTTGACCAAGTTGTTAAATCTGAAGCTTGCAAACCAAAGTACGTAAGAATCGGAATTACAACAGAAATTATAACTTGCGAAATAAATAAAATATTTTCTTTATTAAAACGGACTTTCCAGTTAATTTTATTCATGACTTTTCCTCCTATAATTTATACTCTTTTGAGTTTTCCTGCTTTTAATAATGAAAGAAGTCGTGTGTTTTGATATGAACTTCCTACATACCCAACAATTCCATTGGCTTTTGCAATTTTAGTACGATGTGCTTTTGATGAATCTACTTTGATACTATCTAATGCAGACGAGATAGTAGTACACATGCTTGCGCACTTAGGATAATAACTTGAATTTTCTTTATTTGATGTAGGCTTCTTAGCTGTAGAAGTGATTGTATAAATAAACTCAACATGTCCTATCTGCTTTGGACGAGACGGATCAGTTCCAACAAACAATATTGCATCTCCGACCTTTAAAATTTCAGGATTTGTAATATGACCATTTTTAATCTTTACTGGAACAGTTTCAAACAATGAACTTGTATAAATTCCTGCCGTATTTAGCAACGGTACGCTATATCCAATTTTCTTAAACGTAGCACATCCACTAGAAGAGCAGTCTGAATAATACTTTCCCTTATATGGAGTGTATACATATGATCGTAACGACTGATTATATGAGTTCCGACCTAGAATAGTTTTATATGTGTCATGAAACTTTTTTCGTCCAGAATCAGTAATTTTTTTTAATCGTCTTACTGCAATAACTCCCTTATGTTTTCCGTTTGGAGCAATGCTTTTGTATCTGCTTTCAAGATATGTATACATATTTTTAGTAGACGGTGTTCCTGATCCATGACCACACAATGTAATATCTTTTTCAGTTACTGCCATAATAGTTTCCTCCTTCCTATGTTAATTCATGATTACACCATTTCTTATAAACTTCTTTTGTGTCGTTTCTAATAAAAGTCATTATTATAATTTTCTTTTCACATTTGGGGCTATAACTTGTATATACATCCACTGGATAAACATTAGAGTCGATGTAAAAAGTTTGTTGATCTCGATTATATATACGAACAACTTCTTTTTCGGTGTAATTTCTTGGTTTTAAATTACTTTCAATTATCATTCCTTTTTATCCCTCAATTGAATAACGTAAAAAATAGGGATTACAACATTGAATAGTGGTATGTCATAATCCCTTATTTAAAAATCACTATTCAACATTACGTTCAGCCTCTTTTTCGACTTTTGTAACAACATCCTTGACAGATTTAGCCTCTGTCTTTTTATTTTCTTTCTTAATAACTTGTGCTTTTGCCTTCATAATAGAAACGATAGAATTCTTATAACTTTCGCCAAAGTATTCTTTTCTGCTTAAATCTAATTTTTCTAATTTTGCTTTTGCTTCGATATCTGTCATGCGTCCATCTTCAAAAGCAGAAGTCACTTCGTCAATTTCATGACAATTATCTGAACACCAACAAAAATACCATGTTGGCTTCAAACGGTCTTCTGGATTACAAACTGGACAAAACGAATAAGTTTTACCGCAAAGCACACAAGTTCTCAATTCTTTCTTTGACATTATTCCTCCTTGTAAGAATAGGGCAGTAATTTAACTGCCCTACGTGTCCTTATAATTCGATGTCGTCCTCTTCCTCATCAATATAATAAATAGAGAAAAGTTCTCCGTCTGTAGAGCAAGCATTTAACATCATAGAACCCTTATAATCCATCGTCTGAGAATCACCACCCTGTAATGCAAGTGAGAATTCAGGACTTGGCATAAATGAAGGGATATGAATGATAGCTGCTTTTAATACATCAGTTTCACACTTATCTACTACAAGTGCCTTGAAGAACAACTCATGAGACTTAGGGAACTTTTTACCAGAAGTAGTAATCTTTGCTCCACTCTTAATTGTCTTCTTATACTTTATAATATACTGAGTTTCACCATCTGCAATAGGCGGTGTTAATACATCACTCGCAGGAGTTGTTACATGCTGATCTCCTGGATCTTTTACCTCATCAGTATGCTTAATTGCATATTCAGTAGCAGAAGCAGCAGATCCTTTCTTAAATTCGTCCTTACCCATAGAACCTTTTGTAGAAAGAGCATTTACATGAATAGAACCTTCAACAAATCCCGTAATATCCAATGTCTCGCCAGCTTTTACGATCTGAATCATCGGCATAACAATACCATTATCTGCGGTTGCAATCTCGGCATCAGTAGCAGAAATAGTCTCTACAACAGCAAGATTAAGGAATGCGTTAGTTGCAGTAACCTCACCTTTCTTACCTGTATACTTACGATATACAAGGTTTCCATCCTTATCATTGATATCTGTTGAGTCAGCAGTAATATCAATATTTGCCTGTGTAAGCTGTGTTAAAGCATACAGAGGTGTACCATTAGACTTTGCACCGTAACCAAACTGAAGTCTATCTACGATTACGTCACCTAATTTAAATGCCATAATTATTTTCCTCCTTTAAAATTGTTATTTTTATGCAATAAAAAATGAGCGATTATAATTCGCCCATAAAATTGATTAAGTCTTCGGGAATATCTTTGGCTGACACCATACCGCCATAGATCCCATGTAATGCAGCCGTTCCCTGTTCGTATTTTTGAATTCTGTTTACAGAATCCATAAACTGACATATATTCACTTGTTTTAATTCTTCCAACTTATATTTAAACCCAGGATGATTTATACAACTCGAAACAAGTGGTAAAAGAGTCGATATGCCTTTCTTTTTATCATCCTGTTCTGCTTTCATTCTATCTTCTTGTAAAATCCATTGTTTTGTTGTTCTACCTTTTGCCTTTTCAACCTTTGGATGAACATTCATCATCGCTCGAATAAATTCAGCAATTTCCATATATTCATCATCATAAATAATCATATTTTTATCTTGATTTAAAAGCGCTAGATGATTGTATTCTGGATCGTCAACATTTTTTCTTGCTTGAATTAGTTCAAATCCATCAAAACTAAAATCTTTGAATAGTAGCTTTAACGGCTCTTTATCTTCGAGCAATTGATATAAGATATAAAACACTTCAATATCTTTTGTTTTATTCCAGTCTTTTTTAAATACATCATAAAGAAGAACTCGAATAGAAGTAGAATTACTCAGAAAGGGAGAGATTGCTTGGTAAAATTTTGGTTCGCCAATATTTAAAATATCTCCTATGGTTGGAATTGAAATAGTTATACCATTTATTGTATAATCTTCACCAAAATACATTTTAAGTTTGTCAAAATGGTATTCTGGATTATGACTTTTTTCTTGTTTCTTTTTTATATCTTCTTCAGCAGCAGATTGAAGACTATCCAATGTTTCTAATACATCCAAACAATCACCTCCTTATACCGTAATTCATCATTTGTGATTTTCCACCATAGGGTGTTTGAATCTTACTGTTTAAATCTGTGAGTTGGAATGTGAGATAACGAGCTACGTAATTATTATCAACTGTTTGTTCATAATCTTGTGCAAGATGAGCTTGCATACCAAAAATATTAGACCATGCAAACCGTTCTCTAATAATAGAACCAATGAGATCGTGTCTTGGAATACCAGTAAGTTTATCTATACGATCATCACCATGAACAAAAATTGCAAAATCAATTAACGTATCTTTTAATCCTGAATTATGTCTAACTGTGTCTCTAAATCCTACTTGATAACACAAATAACATTTAACCGTTGTCTGTGTATCTGGAATAAATAAAAATGGACGAATAAGAGAATCGCTTCCGAAATATCTATCCCATTCACCAAGAGGTTCGTATTGCTTTGTATCTTCATTCCACTCCCAATTGATATTTCCATTTTTGTCGAACAATTCAGACTCTAACTTTTTATCATTGAGAGAGTATAACAAACATGGATTTGATAACAAAGCATTCTTGATTTTTTGCTTGTATAGAATTACATCATCATCAGGAGATTCTTTATATGCACGAAGCTTATTCAACAAGTCATTCTTTGTAACTAATTTTTCTGCCAAATAAAAACACCTCCTATTCAGTTAATTCCAACGGCAAAATTTCAGATTCAATCGACAAGTCATCCTTAACAATCTTGCACTTAACAGACAATATTTTGCCGATAACGGAACTGTCGTTAGGAAACTTTACTTTCTTTTGATTGTACTCTGTACCAGCTCGCCATGTAACTTTATCAGTCCAATCTTCATCGTCAATAGAACAAACCCATGTAAAGGTTGCATCAGCGTATTCAGTTGTAATATCTTCATTGGAATCATTGAATAGATTTACTGTAAGATTTTTATAAGAGCCACCAACTTTAATTGTTGAAGTGGATGCTGAAATTTTTACTGCGATAGAAGATGGGGGAGTGGTTGGAGTAGATGGATCTGTTGGGACGATTTCTGAATCGAAATAGTTCGCATACATTTCACCTGTTTCAAGATTGACATAATCAGTATGCTCGTTCCAAAATGCCGTATATATAGTAAGTTTTTGAATACCAAATGGCATTGAATTTTCAACCTTGGTCACTGTCCATACTGTAGGATGTTCTGTTAAAGCACTTACTACAACACGCATATTTTTAGAATCTTCAGAAGTGTACCAAAACTTCTCTGTAATAGAGTTCATTGGTAGCCAAATTTTATTTTGGTTATCAACATGTGTAAATCTTAAATCTGTATAAATTCCAATCGTATCAATATGTTACTTTATTGGTTCGTTAATCCAATAAAGATAAAATTATAAAATTATGCTGCGGTATATTCTATGTATCTATCATATTTTCTTTGAAGATATAAATCCGCATCTTTATACATCCAATTCATAAGCTTAATAGCAGAAGTACCAGTAATACTTGCAACTTTTGTTATTCCGTTATGACAAGATGCATCATATATTCCGCAATAAATACCAAGTTCTTTTTCAACTATATCTTTTATTTTTTCACAAAAGTTTTCTGTAGAAGTAATTGTTAATGTAATACGTTTGTTATTTTCGTTTTTTATATAACGATAAACACTCCCATCGCCGTCATAGTATCCACGAACAAAATGAGAATATAAATCTTTTGGAATATTTGGAAATTCTAAAACAAGACTTTTATTCCTTACAGCACCTAATTTTTCTAAAGAATTACACAAATGCCTGCTATTCATGTTCAATGTACACATATTATTGTATGAATAGTTCTTTTCGCTCTTTCTATTAGATTGATCTATTATTTTTAAAGGATTATTACTTTCGATTTCTTTACTAATATCTTCTAATAATTTCTTATCACTTTCTTGTAAAGAAATGCAAGCCGTTCCTTTTGGTGGGAAATTACACCCATCTGCAAAAAACAAGCCTAATACATATGCCTTGTTTGGTGTATCAATATTGTCAAAATACTTTTCGTTTAAATGATATTTTCTTTGACCGTTATTCACACGTTTAATTCCAAATTCATCTAATATATGACAAATCTTATTATAATTACATCCAATAATTTTACCTATTTTGGTAGTTGATAATTTGTCTTCTACATATAATTTAACAATCTCTTCTTTTTGTTCTTTTGTAAAAATTATTTCATTATAATTTGGTATTCCATTTTTCATTGCTTATTCCTCCTAAAAAATTGCAATATAAAAAGACGGTAATCTACTTATTAGGAGTAAGTAGAAGTGGTTTGCAACCCACTGTCCCGTCTAATTAACTATTCTCTATTTATAATTTTATTTTCTCTGTATCTCTACAGAAGGTCAGAGCATATCAACACCATATTCTAAAAAATAGAACTTAGGTGGTTTCCATTAACCCACTTGGGTACATGCTCGTTGAACGTTCCTCTGTTCGAGGCTTCGCAGCTGATTATTACTTATTAATAGCACTTAGCACATTATGAAAACATAATGCTTTTATTGCAGCATATGCCATCCAATTACTTTTTTCTGTCTTTCGACCACATTCACACTTAGGCATATTTCATCCTTATGTTGTAGTGTAATTGGCATTGTAAACTTCCAGCGTAAGAAAACTTTCGACATATTGTTTCCAATATGAAGCGCATACATTTTACGATGATTGCATTCTTAACACAGACCACATACGTCTTTTAATTCTTTGTGTTCCACTTTTTTCCACCCACATTAATTCATAATTTGCAGGCAAGATGAGATATTTTGGAAACTGATTCGCTGGCTCATTTCTACAAATTAACCATTTATGATATACCCCTCTATCGTCAGGAATATCGCACCAGAGTCCAATTGGAAATTCACTATTATACTTTGAATGAATTTTCTCATAATAATAAAGGTCATCACCTTCATTGAATCTTACAGGCTGACTTGGACGAAACATAAGATAGTATTCTACTTGATCTTTGTCCATTGACTGATAAGATTTGACAATAAACTTTGCGTCAATCTTTGTCTTATTGGTATTTTCATAAGTCATACCTTCAGCAAGTGAACGTGTAATTCCATGTTCATCTGTGAAGAAGTCATCATGAAAATGGTCATAGATATAACAAGTCTTTGTAGCGATGTCGTTTTCAAATGTCTGTTCCATCGCCCAATCAGACTGTTCCTTATAAATCTGACCAATCGTTTTAGCACCGTTGTTCTTGGCGTTTGCGACACGCCTAGCTGTTTGTAGACTCGGCATCGCTTACACCTCCCTCAAACATCTGCTTAATATATCCGTGAGAATCTAAGATTGCCCTACGGAATTTTTTATAACTGAAATGGTTGCTCTTAAAATTATCCATAGCACCTTGTAAGGTTGCCATAAGAGTTACCATAAGTCCGTTATCATTAAATAAGGTTTTTGTGCCACCTAATTTAAACATAACATTCTCAAAGAAGACGAGAAACGCTTCATCGTCTTCAAATATTTTCTCTTCAATTGTCTTGTCTTTATAGAGCAGTAGTTTGTGAATGTCACCATGCATTGCACGAACTGCTTCATTGATTTGCTTGTCTGTGAAGTCACCATATATGTATTGCATATTAGGACTCCGTTGACGAATATGGTTTAAAAGCAAAACCATAATCACGAATAAGTTTTTGCTGTTCAATTTTCATTTCTTTCAGCAATGCCTTATTCAATGAAAAATCGTCCTTCAATTTTTTTTCTTCTTTTCCACCGAAAAATCTTATAGTATTTTCCAATGATTTAACTTTTGGTTCAAGCCATTTGATAGCCATACCTTTGCTAAACAGTTCAATAACAAATTCTTCGTCAGAATACTTATCAACAGAAGTTGTTAATTCAAATTCAAACTGTTCCATTTCGTCATCAAGTTTTAATGTGGAAAATAATCTACGAATAAATGGACTAGAGATAGCAGAATGTAAACGTTCTGCTAATATTTCATGCAAATCAGACTCTTTTAAAGACAATTCTTTGACATCATCAATTAAACCAAAGTATCTGTCAAATACTTTTTCGTAGGAGATATTCATATAACACCTCCAATATGTTACTCAGCAAGTAACTTCAAATCAGTACCACATTCCTCATCAATAATCTTGATTTTATTCATACTGTCAAAAGTTCCTTCTGAAATCATTTCAGAAACCATTGTTGCGATTGTATTTTTGAAACCAGATGGAAGTTTTCTAAACTCTTCACTAAAACGCATAGTAGGAAGATTGATAAGATTTATTAAATCCTCTCTATCATATAAACCATCATATACTTTTTTAACTTCCTGCCAATGTACGTTTTCAAGCAGCTTCTCATCCTCAATAATGATATAAGGTGCAAATAAAGACTTCTTACGAACAAGTAAAGCTGAGAGTAAGTCCTGATACTCAATATATCTGAAATCACCCATGTTACTAAACTCATATGTAATCTTTGTCTTATCACCAGTAAATAGAAGAGTACCTGCATACATAGAACGACATGGAATTAAATCATCTGGTTCATACTTCTTGGGTTTCTTAACCTCTGCAACTGTTTCCTTTACCGTATCTTTTTCAACCTTTGCATCTTCTGCCTTTGTTTTTGCGGCAGAAGTAGTTGTAGCTTTCTTCTGATAAGCCATTTATATTTTCTCCTTTCACTCAATTCAAAAAGGACTGCATATCATTTAGATATACAGTCCCAATATTTCTATGGATTACGCACCGATTGTCCAAGTACCAAATCTTGTGTTAGTCATAGTCTTGATACCAAAACGAGACTTGAACTCGTACTCTTTTGTATCATCGGCATTATCACCAGACTCAGATACTTCCTTAGTCTCATCCATTCCCTCATAGTACATCTTAACAAACTTGTCGATGTTAGATGGGAGAATAAGAAGCTTTGTATCGTCTTCAAGGTAATGCTCTACGTCATTCTCCTTAAATGCCTGTGGAAGCTCGATAATCTGAGTACCCTCAAATGTACCAATTCTACCAGTGTTATAAACATCGTTCTTTGCAGCTTCAGAAACCCACTGAATATCTCCAAGGTTCTTTAATCCTGCAAGAGCAACCTTTGTACCAACGATAGTAGCAACACCACCTGTAGCAAGCTGAACATCAGAAATAAGCTTTACAAACTTATCATGGTTAGCTGCATTTAACTCACCACGGATATTCCACTTAGTAGGAACAGGGAGAGAAGTACCAGCACTCATAACAGCTTCATGAAGAAGAGTATTGATTAATCTTGTGAATGCTTCTGCAATCTTATTGATTAACTCACTCCAATCTTCAACGCCCTGAAGGAATCTTGACATTTCCATGTAAACCTTTGCACCATAAGACTTAACGGTTACACTGAATTCCTTGCCAGCACCAAGTCTCTGTCTCTCAATACTGTGATGACCATCAGCAATCTCAGCAACAGTGATAATGCAAGGATCTTTTGTATAGAACTTGTTTGTCTGTCCAAGAGCGAGAGTCTTAACCTCTACATACTTCTGGAATACAGGTGAACTTGTCCAACCAGATACAAGAGTATCTTCAACAGTCTCCTCAATAACCTCGAATACAGCCTCTCTTACAGACTGTTTCTTAAATGCCTTTCTTACTTCATTAGGAGTCGGAGTCTCAGAAAGACCTGCCATCTCGATAATTGTCTTACGAATCTTATCATTTGCTTCTTCGATAGAATACTGTTTTACAGTACCTTTTGCTGTGTCAACACACAGACGAGAGAAGTTCTTATATTTTGTTTCATCAAACTTTTCAACGATTACATCGCTCATTTCATTAAATCTTAATCTCTGCATAGTATATTAATCCTCCTTTCTACCGAATTACGCATATACCTGGGCATTCTTATCTACCCAAATACGATAATTTCCATTTGCAGCAACCTCGTAGATATGTCCTACAAAACCATACTCAGTCATACTTGGTTTCTCACCAGTTGTAAGCTTGAAGTCTGTACCATCTACGAATACATATTTTCCAACAGCTAATTCTGCATCAGAATTGAAAGCTTCTGTAGAAAGTGTGAATCTATCAGTGTCCTGAATCTCGTAAGCTCTCATAACTTCACCCTTACCGTTGTAGAAGTTAGATTCTTCCTGCATCTTTGTTGTATATTCCTCATAAATCTTTGGAGCAGTTAAAATGAGAACAATTTTGTCTCCCTTTGCAGGAACTTTTGCCTCAAATACATCTGCTTTCTTTCTGTCACCAATTACAGCAACAGAACCATTGTCAATATCCTTAGACTCATTTACTAAGTTGTAGTGATGACCAACTTTTGTAGCCTTAAGTAAAGTTGACTCAGCAACACCGTGCTTAGTATATGAAATGAAATTACTAGCCATAGTTTTATTTCCTCCTTAAAATTTCTAATTTTTGTGCAATAAAAAAACACCTATGGATTTTCCATAAGTGCTAATTCATAAAAATTATTTAGTTTTTTGCTTTAATCAAACAGATCACCATATGGTTTATATGTATCTTCTGTTTCTTTTTCTGCATTAAATGCAACTCTGCTCACATGTTTCTTCTGTGGTATTTCACCTGCAAAAGAGAACGTCTTATTCTTTTTAACAAGTTTTCCAAGAGTGGCATCAGCCTTCTCAGATAACTCTTCCTTAGAATATTTGTTTACAGAATCCTCAGATATAAGTGCTTTAAATTCGTCTGTATCAAGATATTCTGAATATGCTTCGTCATCAAATACAGTCATCTTGTCTGCAAATACTTCAGCAGATTTATATGTGTTTAATTCCTCTACAACAGAAGAGTAGTTGGAACGCATATCCTGAATTTCTGTATATTCTGAATCGGTAAGATATTCTTTGTGCAGATTATAGCGTTCACCATCAAATGATACATTGTCATTATCTTTTGTATATTTCTGACCATAGATTTTACCGCCATCCCAACTTTCATAAACAAAGTAAGAATCATATACACCAGTAATGTAATACCACTCATTATCTGCGTCTTCATAAGAAGACAAGAGATTATATAAAGCATAACGAATGTCATCATGAGAAATTTCAAATGTCTTTGTCATATTCTCAAAATTCTGACCTTCGCCCTCATTATCTCCATCAGTAGTTCCTTCTGGCTCAGTAGTGTTTTCTCCATCACCTTCATTATCATTAGAAGGTTCATTCGCTGTATTATCACCAGAATTGTCACCATCTGTATTGTTGTCTTCACCAAATACTTCTGCAAATTTAGCCTCTAATTCTTCGTCTGATAATTCTGAATAATCAAAGGTTACATCTTCAACTGTTTTATTGTATTTAGCAAGTAACTCTTCAAATTTTGTCATACTTTCTTTATTTCCTCCTTCCTTTGATAATGTGCGAACAGAAGAATTCTGTTCTTTATTGAAACAAGCAGTCTCTAAATTTTCAATTCGTGCTTGTAGTTCAACCATTTTTGATTCATAATCTTCAAATAAACTGTTATTCTTAGAACTGAAATCTGCCAACTTAATATTTGAACCAGTCATTCCAGGCTTTACTTCATTGCCTTGAGGTGTTTTTCCTAGAATTGTCACACCAGAAAACCAAAAATCTTCAATATTTAAGATTTTTTGCTTTGCATCATAACTGAGTTCTCGGATTGACAATTCAACTGATACAGAGCATTCTTCTTCACGCTGTAAAATTTCAGCAGCTTTAGAATATTCCTCAAAAATATATCCATCGACTTCACAATAAGTTTTCTTTTTTTCTTCATCATAAACTAACTGTGCATTGCAACTTTCAGGTATGATTCCAATAGGATATTCATCATAAACCACATCACCATTCTCGTCTTCATGCATATTATGAGAATAAAATTCCCACTGACCTTCTGGATTTTCATCAGTTGTTACCTTGTGAATGTATCCAAGAATAGGACGATTGCTAAAAGATGGAAGTGCAGCTTCCATGACAGAAGATTCAATATTAGAGCCGTTTACATTTAAATCTGTATGGCATGACTGTAAATGAACTGGAAGAAGCCCATCTTTGTTCTTGTCTGACTCATCAAAATTTATACGCCCATGTACTTGAACAACCAATGGTTCACCAGTTTTTTCGGCAGTGAATTTCGTAGAACGTTTGTATTTATTTGAATAGAAATCATACAAATCTTCTATATAACGAAGTCTTTTCTTAGCCATTTTCTTCTCCTTTCTTCAAAATTTAGGCAAAAATAAAACCACTCGAAATAGGAGAGTGGCTAAATGTTCAGCATATTACTATACTGAATCTTTGATTTATCTATATCATCTGAAAACATCAATTTATCAGTATTCAGAAAAGTATAAATACCATTTTGTTCATCAATTTTCTGAAAGCCAAGATTTGTCATCTTAGAAGCTGTTTCAGAATCTGATGTCTTTATAAAATTCTGTTTCATCCTTTTTTCTCCTTAATTACCAGCTTGTGTGCCAACATCTTTTTCACCCTCTCTGGTAGCAAGTCCCTCATCTGAAAGGTCGTCTTCATTCTTAGTCTGACCGCCACCTTCATTATCACTCGTACCACTTTGCGTATATGAAGATGAGAGAGGAGTAAAGTAATTCATTAATCCTAATGACCTCATCATAAAAGCATTATTAACAACTCTTGAAGGTGAAGAACCATCCAACGTTGCATAATCCATTGTATCTATACCCAACGTAGCTTTATCTTTTCTTTGAGACATCTTTTCATCAAGGTCAAATACAGATACATAATGGAAATAAAATTCAAAATCCTCTGTGATATTTAATTTGACATATCTCTGAATGTTTGCTTCAATTCTTTTTAATAATTCCATAGGGAGAGTCATATCAACTGTGATAGAATGTTTAAGACCAACAGAACCAGATTTTTGACCATTGAATATCATTTCAGATATACCGAGAGAAGAGAATAAGTTCTTAATTGCTTGTGAATATACATTGGTATCATCGACCTGATTTTTATTACCAAACTCAATCTTTTCAACTTCACATGGAGTCCACGCTGAACCAACAAGACTTGGTAATACTTCATCAATCGCAGCTTGAGTAGCTTGTACAATTTCAAGATCTACAGCAAAGTCATTTACTTCGCCTGAATTTTCATTCATAGGGATTTTTGATAAGAGAAGAACATAATTTTCAAGTTCTGTTTTAGAACGAATAAGAGCTTCGTAATCAAGCAAATCTAAGAGTGATACGAATACAGGCAGGAAGTAGGGCAGTGGTACAACTGGATCATCACCACATATAATACAGATGGTTTTCTCTGGTGGCAATTCAAACCATTTATAGTCATTACCTTTTGATTTATATGTTTCGTAGCCTTCTGCAAAAACATCATCCCATAAGCCTTCTTCTGAATCAGTTTCACTACCAGTACCATATAAGAAATCCTTGTTGTTACCAGAATCAAAATAAGAAGCATCGAATTTTACAATCCATGTATCTTTTTCTGCACGAGAACCGATTTTGTAATATTTTGGATCAAGTGGATGTATAAAGAACGAATCTCCATCATCGTAACAAAATCCACAATAGATACCATCTCTTAAACAAGTGGCAATCATTTGTGAACCCATTTCTTTCAAATCCATTTTATCTAACCTGGTACAAAGTTCTTGATATCCTTTAATGTATTCGGATGCATCCTGTGGGGGATTTGCCCAATCGGGAGTATTGTAAGATACGTTATAACTAAAGATAGGAGTATAAGCATAATATTCTATAATCTTTTTATAGTTATGACTGATACGATATAAGAAAGCAGATATATCACGAAGATTGTCAATATTGGCAAGAGGACTTTTTATGTATGATTGAAGTTTCTCTTTTGTGTATTGAGTATATGTCTTCGATGTACCTTTTGATATATTCTGCTGTAAGATACGTTGTAATTCCTGAAAGTTAATCATCTGTGCATACTTCTGAGTAGAAGTAGTCAGCTCATTTTTACGAGTTGGCAATGGTTCTGTCTGTACTGATTTCTTTGCAGAATTATTTGATTTCTGTGTTGCCATTTATATTTCTGATTTCCTCCTTTCCTTAGTTATAGAATCCCCATTTTTTAGGGCGTTTTGAGACACCGACCATTTTGGTAATGTCGAAGTTGTTTGTACGTTTCTTGTTTCTGATATGATCCATTCGTTTTTCAGATAAATACCACCCAAGCATAGCCAAGACATACGCACGGTCGTCATGCATAGTAGCTTCTGAAGCTCCTGTATCAGCGTCTTTATACGCAGGAAGTTTGAATGAATCCTTACCACCTTCACGCTTATTTCTACAGATATTAACAATTTCCTCTTTCATTGCATCAATCTGAACTAATGCAACTTCTTCATCAGGTGTTAATTTATATACTTGCGTTTTAGCAGCTTCAATCAATGAAAGTCTTTCTTCCAGCTCATTTTCATATTCATCAATACTCAAATCTAATTTGTCTAATTCTGCACGAATCTTTTCTTCCGATTCATTCATAAGTTTGGTATCAACTTCCATGATATTGAGATAACCTTTGTTATCATATTTTTCTGTGAAATGAATTTTGTCTGCTTCAACCATTTTTATTAAAGCCTCAAACATTTCAGATTTATATTTTGACGGTTCAATTAATTTCAGTTTTTCAACTGCATTAGGGTATCTTTTAGCATACACATCACCATTGTTATATTCCTTATCCAATAAACCACGGTGAACATTACCTTTTTTATCTTTCCAATCTTCAATTAAACTGTCTCGAACCCAAGAGTTTCCACCTCCACCAGAACCAGCATCGGCTAAGAAAATTTCGATATTGTCATAATCCAAAGCTTCACCGTTATAATCAAGAAGTATTTTCCTAATTTCTTTTATCTGGTTTTGAATCATCATGGGTGTCTTTCGTCTAAGACCTAAATCGGAAAAGGATACAACATTTACAATATCCATTGTATATCCATCTTCCTCGTTATAAAGTAATTCACCTATACCTAAAATTGAATTATCGGTTGAACGTGCTGGATCATATGCTAAAACAAATGTTCTTTCATTTGTATCATTACATAATACAGGTGGACGAGTATAAGAATTTCTAACAATTAAAGCTCTTTTAATAATCTGATTCGCATTCCCGTCTTGAGTGAATTTGTTATAATACTCACGTTGAGCTTTTTCTGGATTATTTCTTAATTCTGTCTCAACGGTTTCTCTATTCAAAAGTGGAACATAAGGTTTACCATGAAAAGTAGCATTAATAACAACATCACAGTTAATATCTGCTACAAAATATTTTGGATCACCTAACATCATTTTCTTGGAAAAATCACGATACTTTTGATAAAAAGCTGTGTCAATAGAAGAAGCAGAAGAAGCATATAAGAGCTGATGTGGAAATTCCTTTGGAAGAGAAGATATATCAATATTTCCACCAAGTTTGAAATTTGAATCAAGAGTTGTAAATGCACCAATAACATTAAATTCTTCTTCTGAGAGCCAGCCACCCTCATCAAAACAGACGCACTCACACCTCTTACCTCTTTTGGCATTGATGTTACTATTCAATGTTTTTACAAAACTACCATTATACAGTCTATATGTAAAGCCCATTGGATTGTGGATAAATCCATTTGAGTTTGCTTGCGATATTTCAACTTCATTTTTAAAAACATCTGTAAGACCAGTCATTGATTCAATATTTTTTAATGCAATATCTTCGATCTTCTTAAAAGTTTCTTGGGACTGGTCTGCTGTTCCTGAACAAATGTACGTTCTGTAGTTGTTGAACAGAAGTCCCTTTATTATGGTAAACAAAGCAAGTAATGTCGTCTTCCCTGCGGCACGACTTTCCAACCATAACACAAATGGTTTTGTCCATGAATTCATAAAAGTATATTCTTGTGCATCAAGAAGCTCAACTCCTATAAATTCTTTCATAAATTTTGTCGGGTATTTAATCCCAAATTGCTTTATTTCCGCTAATTTTTTATATCCTTCCAACTTCCTTTCAGATATTTGAAATTCAGTTGGTTTAACATAAATTTCATAATTTTTGGGTATCAATATTCCAGATTCAGTAGTCTTAAACGCCATAACTAATCCTCCTCAATATTGATTCCGTTTTCTTTTACGAGAGCTTTTAAGTCAATGTTTTCTCTGAGTAAAATACGGGCTTTTTCTTCATACTCATCAGCAATTCTCTTATATTTTGTAATAAGTTCTCTCTGTTGAATAATCATATCTGCTGAATCATTTTCGTCTAACATAATCTGCTTTAAGATAGAAGCATTACTGATATCTGCAACTTGCTTTAGACCAGCAGAGTATTCCGCATCATATAAATTTACTTCTGCATCTCGTAAATTCATTTCTTTCATTTTACGGACTTTTCCAGTCCATGTGTTTTCACCCTTAGTTGAATTAACACTGTGCTTCAATGAAATTCCATTATCTGCTGCAAGCTTTAAAACCGAAGCGGTTATTTTACTTTTTGTATTTTCGAGATTTTTGATAGTAGATATATTTGCTTCAATATTTGTGTAATCATTCATAAGCTTTGCAATAATATCATTCATTTTCTCTATATGGTTAAACCCTTTTACAATTTCAATGATAGAAGAGAGTCGCATTCTATCATCATTTGCTTCTTCAGCAGCATCCAAATAACCAATGAGAGTTGCATATAAAAAAGGCTGTTCAGCAGTTGATTCTTTTGAAAATGGATCATAGCCTAATAGCCTTATAGCATCTTTTTTATTCTGTTCATAAGCTGACATTATTTCTTCATCTGAACTATCTTCATTTTCTACGGAAGAATTATCAGAACTATTTTCTGATATATTTGTTTTGACTTTATAAAAATCGGAATCAAAATATGTCATACCATTATATTGCCCCATTGAGATCTGACGGATATATGCAACCCAAATATTAGATTTAACTCTTCCAGAAGCAAGGTTTTCCATTTCCTGCATACTTGAATCCCATACCCTATCAAGGTATGGCTTATTTAAATATTTCAATGCGAGCTTCACTGATTCTTTATCAGGCTCATGTTCAATATTTTTATTGTCTACTTTTAACGCTATTTTACGGGCACAATCTTTGCAGATTGGAGTAAGACCACTTTTACTCATAGGATCTGTACTCATATAAAATTTATCCCGTGCTTTATGTGTATCACACATGTAACACCAAGCACCTTCTTTAAGTGACTTGATTTTCTCTTCCTGTGTTTCAACTTTTTTCTTTAATTGTGCAGCCGTTAATTTTGTGGGCTGTGTCTCTTTTGTCGTAGCCAAACTAACGACCACCTCCTTTTATTCCAATATAAAAAGAAGCCATTTCATACGAAATAACTTCTCAAAATTTCCAATATTAAATTTCCAATGAAAGTGCAATTTACACACAAACTTGAATAGAGGAATCGAACCTCGCTTATTCCAACGCCTTACCTCATAAACTACTAAAAATCTGCGCATTCATTTCTTTCAAATATAAGGTGTGTGGATTTGAACCACATATTCAAGAGCACTATTGTCATAGTGCTAACACACCCTGTAGGAGTCGAACCCACATCTCTCAGATTTGGAGTCTGATATTTTAACCAATTAAACTAAAGACGTATATAACAAAAGAGCCATCTCAACACATGAAACGGCTCTTTCTTCCAATATTTACTAATCAGTCACCAAACTGATTATAACTGTATAGGGCGGTAGGGTAGTGATGAACTACCAGGGATAGAACCGTATGTGCACCACAGCAAAATCCTTCGACATCAGGCTTACCGCATAATACTCGGTATGGGATTCGAACCCATGTTATCCGATAGAAAGTCGGAGGTCTTTGACCACTTGACTAATGCCCCATATTTAGGGTGGAAAAGTACCACCCATTATTTTTACAGAGTATATTCTGTAGTTCCTTCAAAAGTATTATTCAATGCACGAATTTCAGCCAACTTCTCAGTAACAGCTTCCTTAACTTTCGTAGCAAATAATACACACTGAGCCTGTGCATACAGTTCCTTCTTATCAAGAACAGTATTTAATACTGTATCAGGGTATTTTGTTACATCTCTTTCAAAATGAAATGCTAAATCTTCATTGATAAGTTTTCTCTCATTTGTTACATCCGTAATCTCCAATTCAACAATAGTAGAATCGTCTTTTGGGTCTGTTGTTACTTCTGGAACACCATTATTAAGCTTGATATTTCCCTTAAACTGTATTTTACTATACTCGATATACTTATTGTAATTTGCAAGCAATTCTTTTTCCTGCTCACTCGTCAAATCAGCAGTGCCAAGACTTGTAACAGTAATATCTACACTTGCAATATCATTTTCCACATTAAATTTCTGATCTAATTTCATGAATTTGTACCCTCACTTTCGTTTGTAATTATTTGGTTGTATGCGTCTTTGAAACTGATTACTAAATCTCTTAAAGTCTCTTTATCAATAGTACAGTCCAAATTGCTCATATCAATATTTGGATTTGATACCGTAAATTCCAATGCATTTCCATTTGGTGCAAATAAAACTTCCACAGATTCATTAAGCAGAAGAGTAATAGAATCAATTTTATTTCCATTATTCGATGTTACTCGTTTTACTTGACCGACTTTTAATCTATCATTTTCAATAGATAATCTACTTGCCATTACACATACTCCTTTCTTTTATTTTTCGTTTTCCTTTTAATCATTAGGTGTTAGGTGGGATTTGAACCCCCGATATTCAGAACCACAATCTGACGCTTTAACCTACTAAGCTACTAACACAGCGACTCTATTGGGAATCGAACCCAAATCTTCCGATAGACAGTCGGATATAATTACCTTTATACCATAGAGCCATAATTATTTTTCATAACCTTTACAGAGTGTTTTGAAAAATATAAAGTCAAGTATCTCTAGCTGACTCGGTAGGGATTGAACCTACGACATGCAGATTAACAGTCTGCCGTTCTACCACTGAACTACGAGCCAATAAAATCAGCATAAAGCACTAACTAGCTGATATTGCACTGTACACATGCAGTTATTTAGAATATGGTCGCTTATCAGCAACCTAATTCATACTTCCACATTTTACTCATTCCTAACTCGTGTGTCTTACACGTCAAATGCATGATATGTATATGAGCAACCGTTTATTTTAAGGGTTCTCATTAACGTAGAGAAGCACGAACATCTTCTCGTTTCTGAAGGCTGAGAGAAACCGATGATCCGAGATGTCGGTAGGAAAGAAGTAGGTCTTACAATGCTACATGAATAGTAAATGCCAAGATATGTTAATCGTCTACTAAGGCAAGACCTCTCCATAACACCGCCAATGAGCAGTAGCAGTGGGAAGTTTTAGACCATTCCAAAGGTCAATAATTTCGCAAACCGACCTTTATATTTATGTCACATATCGGTCAGTGACAGCTCACTTGTAAAAATCTATCAACGGATTGACAGACCGCCCTCACTTCTTTTGGATGTGAGCAGCTTGTTATGTCTATTTATTCTCTACATTGTCGTCACCTCTCGGCTCAAATATCACATTACTATGCTTTCTTGTTAAGATTGAGTTGTTGATGTTAGACGAAAGCTTCATCGGCATCTTCTGTGTCCTCACGGATGACATACATCTGAGTTGTTTCGGAAGATTCGTGTCCCAAAAGTTTCTGTGCAGTTTCCAATGCACGATGGTCATAACATACCAGATTGGTTGCACGACTTCTCCGGAAATTATGTGGAGTCGTTCTCCTGCCAACAATTTCAGAAAATTCATTTATGCACCAATCATTGAATGCACTATATCCAATCTGTCGTACCTTTGAACCATCTTTAGTTTTTACGACAAACATATAAGGGCAATCATCATCGCCACGCACTTCAAGCCATTTCTTTAATGCGTCCATTACATCTTGTCCAAACTGCAATTTTCTAACCTTACCAACGGCACTACGTCCCTTGCAACGAATCTCATGTGTTTTGTAAGAAACAGATTCTACTTCTTGTTCTTTACCATCTTCATCGACAATTGTTACAATTTTCCTCTTAGGCTCATAATTAACAACCTCTTTGAGCAACTGTAAACTCTCTGCATGTCTGCATCCTGTAGAATATGTAAACTTTACATATGCTAATTTTTGCCATTCTTCACGTTCAGCCAATACAGAACATAAGTTATCCATTTCATCAGGCGTTAATGGTTCTTTTGCAAAAACCTTACCTGTTTTTGGCACTTGCATCTCAGCAGTTACATAATTACGGAACGTAGGATAGTCCTCATCGTAGAAATTCTCGATGAATTTATTCAATGCACTGACAGAAGACTTTTTAAATTTAATTGCAGCTTCAGATAGCCCACGATTAGCAAGAAAATTCATATAGCGAAGAAATTCTTTCTTTCTAATTTCTATGCAGTTTTTGTTATTTAGGTTATTTTTAACCCATACGAAAAATATCTTTAATGCAGACCTATAAGCATGTAAACTATGCGGTGAAAGATGAGTCTGATTACTGAGGTAATCTTCAACCATATTTCTATTAAACTCATTAACCTCTGCCCATTCCTCATCTGTAACTGGATCTAATTTATCTGCTATTTTACCATTCAATAATCTCACTTCCTTTCATATATAAAAAAGAAGTAGGATAGTGGTAAACTAAGCTACTTCTTTCAAATATTTATCCATTCTTCTTCTGTATATTTTTGTATTTCTGATACTTTTCTTGGTAAATTATATTTATCACACCATTTTCGTATTGTATTGTCACTAACATTATACATATCGCCAATTTGAGTAAACGAGGTAGATCTTATCAATTCTTTTAAATTATCTCGTGAAATTATATTATATAATTTTTCTATTCTCTTTTTGTTATAACAAGATTCACACATTGTAGATGTTGAATTCATTAAATTTGTTTTACAACATGGACAAATAATTTTAACTCTATTAATATATTTTGTTTTTGCATTTTCCCTCTTATGCTTGTGTGAGCAAGAAACACATAGTCCACTTTTGCTATGACTGCTAATTTTTATACCACATTCGCTACATACTAATGTTGGCTCTTTTGCTCTTTTGGAATTATATACACCAAAATTATCTGTCATACTATGACAATTGGGACATAATATTTGCAAGTTTGATAATTCGTTATTATCATGATTGCCATCAATATGATGCAATTGTAATTTAACAGGTTTTCCTAGCCATTCGGATATACCACATAATTCGCATTTACTTTCTTTGTAACCGAATTCAATCAATTTATTTCTTAATTTATGACTATTTGTTTTTGTATTTCTATGTAATTTCGATTCAATATTATATTCTGAACATAAAGACATTTTTGCCATTTGTTGTTTATATAATTTTCTGTTTTCTTCAAATTTAGAAGTATCTAATTTATATTCTTTTATGATTCTTTTTAACGTATTTGTACTACTTGATGAATTTATACCTGCGACTCTAAGAATTTCTGTATATGTATTTCTTGAATCTAGCAAGCTTTGTAATTGTTCAGGTGAAAAATTATATAATTTACTCGCCATTATATTCCTCCAATCTATTAATTTATTGAAGGTAGAGATAAACTTTATGTTTATAATTCTCTTTATTAATCAAACAGATTAACCTAGTCCTCCCACTTGGTAATGCTCCAAGCCGATCCGAAGATGACAGTTTTACAGACTGCCCCACATCTTTAGTGGTCTATGAGAGGATAATAAAAGAGTGTGTAGCATACACCACACACTCTAAATATTTAAAAAATAAAATCAAGCAAATCAAATAATCTTCCAACCGAATTATATTCGTCAAAATCACTTAAATCAATCGGCTTACTAGAATAAAATTCACGCTTTTCATATCCATTAACATCACTTTTAACAGAAGTAAATCCGTGAATATTTCCGTTTTCATCTTTATCAAATGTAATATTTTTATGAGAATCATCACTTACGTCACTGCAACTGCAATTCTTACAATTACCATCACAATCATCGTCTACATCTTCAGCGTCCTCACCAATGTTGAATTCATGAATAATGCATCCAGAATCTTTATTATCCTTAACAAAAGCTGAACTCACATCTCCATGAATAAATACAATGTCTGTCTCATCCATATTGATATAAGTATCACTTCCCTCATACTTGGCAGCCCGAACACATACATTCATTTCAGAATCAATACTAAGAATAAATGCATCATCATAACCATCCAAATAAGGATCATTCAAATCGTTACAAGAAGCAAGTTTAAAATTCGTATTCTTAATAACAGAATTAAGAACATCTTTCATCACATCATACTTAGCCACAACTACAATTTCTGAACAATCATCATCATAATCTCTTGTACAAACATCCAACTTGTCAAAAGTATCTGCTAAAAATTCAGCAAAATCATTTGTATCTGTAAAACCAAATGTTTTCAATATATTTTCACCACCTTAGAATTAGAGTTGTTTTGCAGACTTTGACATCTTAAAGCAAATCTCATCATGCTGTGGAGTTACATACTCCTCACCTTTGCGATCACCCATCATAATTTTTCCTCTACGCTCTGGAACTGTCTTAACCTTAAACTTTCCAAGCTTTCCAACAGGAACTGATTCTGCGTGGTTTGCTGTTAATGTCTCTGTGATTACATCAGCAAAAGCATCAAGAATAACTGCGATATCCTTCTGTGAAGCTCCCTCAACTTTATTTGCTACTGCCTTTAATACCTCGTTCTTTGTCATTTTAATTTTCTCCTTTTTTCTCAATTATTTATTTTTTTAATACAAAAGAGGGTAGTGTCTCATTTGAGTACACTCCCTCCGATACATACAATTGTGACAGCAACATCACAATTTCTATACAATCGGACTAATTAAAAGTAGAAAATTAGCCCAATTTTCATAGTTACTTATGCATAATATAAAACCAAGTCACTCGTACTTGGTCTACTTTGTCTTGAAATTAGTAATTCATCAATATATAATTGTTCGTCAAGTATCAAAGATAGTTGACTGGCTATGAACCTGTAGCCTCTATCTGATTGATTTCTCTTTCAGATTACTTAATTCAAAATTATTTTATATGTCTCAGTATGTCCAAATAATTTGTCAAAACCATATACCTTAACACAAGCCTTACTTCCTTTGCATAGCTTATCACTATATGGATCAGAACCAACAAAAGATGGACTAATAAGAACCTCTGCATCGCCTAAAATTCCTTCATGAGATGGAATTTCTTTACCAGAATGATAATGTCCTAAAAGCACCGTATCATAGAACTTTTTATGTAAAATACTTATGTCTTTAATAGCATTTTCAATATTTTTTAACTGATGACCATGCATAGCAATAATTTCGTTACCAGGAATATAGACTTCTATAAAATCATTTCCTTCCTTTGCTAAATGAACAGTAACTCTTTCATTATTTACACATAAGTCTTTTATATAATTACCCATAAGATATTCTAAGTCTTCATCTGCAAGTTCTGATGCTTTGGCATTCAATACTCTAAGTTGAGTATGATTAGCAGATGGAGTATGATAATATGCAATTTTTGTATATGTAGACAATTTATTAAGCATACTCGCAATCAATCGACAGATTTCCACTGTAGCCTTTACAATTGAACTGTCATTAATTTTCAAGTCACTAAGTCTCAAAACGCCTTGGATTAAATCTCCTAACGAAACAATTGTCAATGTTGTAATATGCTTATCTTGTACAAAATGGATCAATCTGTAAGTTAAATATTCAAATCGTCTTTTTGCTTCCTCTGGTGAATATTCGTTATTGACACTGCAATAAGCCGCCCCATAATGGACATCCGCCAACCCTACTAGATAATTAATTTCGTGATGAATATTGTCCTCGATTGGATGAAATTCTGGCGGTGTGAGTGATTGAACTACATTACCAACATATTCATAATACATTTCCTGACGTGCTTCAGCTCTGTCAATTCTCGATCTTTCAACATTGCTTGTCTGTAACTTGATACGTTCCTTACGAAGTTCCTGAATCTTCACATCTAATTCACTATCAGAAATATTCTCTGTTTTATTTAACCCAATTTTATACTTTTCATATTCACTTCTCATCTTGCCACCAAAAGGAGTAGAAGAGGACTTACGAATGGTATCTGAATTGCAGTTAATTCCATATTTATCCTTGATTTCTGACCAATCATAGTCATTTTCACCATCAATTTTTGAATCAATATCTGTGATAATCTTGTCATATGTTTCAAGAGTTAGTCCATATTTTGAAAGTTCTTCTTTGAATTTTTCAACATTAAACAATCAGTCACCAACCCCTTACTCTTTATCAGACGGAACATCCAGCTCCTCATCTGTCTTTAATGCAACAGTAAAATCAATTACCTGATTCTTAAATGAAGTAAGCAGATCAGTTACCTTTACTTCCTGCTCCACATCATTCTCATCTGTATATGTAATGGTAGTACAATCCTCTGAGAGTGTACCTGCCTTTACTGTTAACTTATCTGTAGTTGTTCTTGTGAACTTTAATTTACTAGCTGCCATTTTCCTTTTCCTCCATAAAATTAAAAATTCCCACCAGAACGCTTTCTGCCAGGATTAAAATACATTTGTTTCGTTTTATTCTGTTTTACTTTGATATACTCACGAATCTTCCTAATATAATTTTCATCATAACTCAAACGAATATGTGACTCCAAATAATAACATCCACAACGAGTTGGAATTTTATTTGATAATACATTGTCTATGAGTCTATACGATGGATTAAGATTCGAGAGATGGGTATGCTTTTCTGTATCTTCTTTTCTACAGATACGAAAGCCATTTTCGGTCTTGTCTATATAAAAATCTTTATACTCAATTCTATTTTTCATAGGCAGAACCTACTTAACATACTTATTTTCGATGTAACGCTTTCCACCACAAGTCTTGTAATATCCAATATGTTCACCTCTGCGATCTACATACCCTCGTCTTGTGTTTCTAATTACACCTTCAGATAATAATTTTTCAATTTCATTTTTTGAAATGTACTTAATAATTTTCACTTCTTTCTTGATTTATTTCCTACAAAGTAGGATAGTAGTTGGAAATGTAGGATTTGAACCCACGACCTCCTGAACCCAAATCAGGCGTTCTAACCAAACTGAACTAATTCCCAAAATAAAAAATCCCATACCGAAGTATGAGATCCTTACTTAATATGAGCTGAGATATTTGACTCAATACACTAACACTTACTGTGGTTGGACACAGTTTATCACACAAGCGATTAGCTTGTAGTTAGCAACAACACCGATTTTGACATAATCGGCAAACTCTTACCACAAAGTATTATAGATTTTCTTTCTGCACATTCTTCCTTGCGAGATTCATAGGTTGCAGCCTATTAGAGTTGCACGTACTTGTACTTTCTCATATAACACCTTGCGAGTGCTATATGTCACCATATTACAGGTGAATAAGTTGTTTTTCTCTTTGCGGTCGCACACACTTTTGCTGTTTTGTAATTTTCTTTTAAATATTATTTGCCTAAAATAATTTGATTTCTTTCAAAAGTATGTACTTATTATGGACGATGAGGTGTACATTTGATCATCCGTACCTTTTGAGTACAGCCCAATCATCACCATCCTGCTCGGATTGCGATCTCCTTACTTTTTGATTCCATCCCTGTTTTTCAACTTAAGAGATATTACCAAAATCCTACCAGCGGTTATACTTGCGGTATTCCCACCAATAGTACACAAATCATACCCACATTTCTGTGTTACTACAGTGCCTATTTCAAGACACCCACCAATCAACCATATTCGCCAACAGTTGTCCTTGAATAGAAGGTTGGGCGTAGATTTTATGTGTTTTCCGTTAAACTGTATTTCACAGTCGCAGCCTTATAATACGATAAGAACCACTTTATACATGTCGCCATGCTTATTTTGAGATTTAACATCTCCTGATCCGAAACCAACCAGTCCTACAAAAGTAGAAAAGCTCTCCCAGTAAGACTCGAACTTACGACTTTCGCATTAACAGTGCGATGCTCTACCAGCTGAGCTATAAGAGATTAAGAATTGTCAGTGACCATACCACAGAAACTGTAGCACAGCCACCGATCTATAAGAAGAGGAGTACAATATGAATATGTACCAATCTTAGAAATGAACTTTAGAATTGTTCAGAACCGCCAATGAATTAGTAGCGATGGAATCTCTTAGATTTTATCAGTTCACCAAATAAGCTGATTATCCGTAAGTTTACCAACTTAACATTAAAGTTAGCATTTATGGCTGCTTGCACCACATACATTGTCTCTATGGACTTTATTGCCTCAGTATGATACGAGATCTAAATCACTGTTCTGAATTTAATTTGTGTTATATTATGTCCGTATAGGACATTGTTATAATGTCTCTCGACAATTATATATTCTCTGTTTTATCAGCCAAGAAAAGCTGATTTCATTCTAAATCTGCAATGCCACTCGAAAGAGTAGCAGAGCAGACATACAAAGATTGTCGGTTTGTTTCTTCCATGGCAATCGTTTTTGTATCATATTTTTGTAAATATTTCACTATATCTACATTTAAGAAAAACGAATTTTTTGTAAAAATGTGCAAAAAAGCCTTATAAATCAATGGTTTTAGCGAATGAGTTTTTCGAACATTTATGCGTTTCTCAAGGTTTTCATACGTTCTTTTGCCTTATTTTTATCTATTTCCTTTGCACATTTTTCACAATATAACTTTGGTCTTCCAGTCTTTGTTATTCTTATTTTTCTTCCACAACCAGAATTTGCACACTGCTTATAACCTTTTTTAAAATTCCCTATGTACTGATTACCAATATTCTCAAATTGAGTTACCTTATAAGCAATATCATCATCAGTGTCTCCTAAATCTATTTTGATATTAAGATTATTCACCTTTTTCCCAAAATGAATATAACCATTACTATATAACTCATGCAATAATTCATTCTTTTTATCAGATGAGAGAGTAACATTGGCAAGTTTAAATACTTCTGAAAGACCTTTTGAGTCTTTTTTATTTATCCATCCTTCACTATTCATATATCTTGCAATAGCAAATAGTGTAAACATAAATTTCTTTTGGCGATCATTTGGAAGAGACTCCACGACTTTTAATTCTTTTTCATAGATAGGAACATACTCAAGTTCCCTAAAGAGATTTTTTGATTCTGAATCATATAAATCAGTACATGTCTTTTTGATTTTATTGGCATATCTATATTCCTGATATCCTTCAATATTGAATTCAAGCATCTTTGCTTTGACTGTATCAATTAGAATATTTGGATCTTTACCTCTATCAAAATAATACTTAGCAATCAATGTTATCAAATATCCATTCGAGATATTGTCTGGTTTATTACCAGACACTAATATCTCTCTAATATATTCTTTTTCATTCAGTATATACAACTTCTTCCTCCATTTCTTCTAAACGCTTAATAATTAGTTCTCCAATACAATCCCAACAAAACTGCCTATTACCTTTATATCCATAAGTCATATCAAGAATGATATTCATACGTTCATCATCATTTGGACATATTTCTTCGGCTTTCTTCTTAAACATTTCAACCATACTTGCACGTTGATAATATTTGTCGAATTCGTCCTGCTTATCAAAGATATCAGTTCTATTTAACTGTATTCCTTTTTCTTTTACCTGTTTCTTTTTATATTCTTTAATACATTCACAATAATATTGTTCAAGTTCTCGCAGAGCTTGTCTGTGTTCTTCAGTACAACGTCTTTTTACTTTTAGTATATTATAATCAAATGAAGAGTCCTTATGTAGCTGAGACTTATATCCGTCTAACTGACTTTCAACATATTTGCAAATTTGGTTCATAGAACAATTTCCTGTACCAACTGGCATTTTTCTTTCGTACCAAAATAGAAAATCTTCTTGTTCTTTTGTAAGACTATCTTTGTTATACAAATCCTCGATAGAACATTTGTAAATAGCATAGCACTTAGCATTACTTTCTTTGATATACTGTTTATATTGTCTTTTAGTCTCATCATAAACATAAATCATAAAGTATGGCTTTCTGTATGCGCAAAGCGATTGCAAATATCTATTCTCTCCGCAAGCACCTAAATTGTACCAACTACTTTCCATTGGTTTTGCAATGATTCCCTTAATTTTGTCCAACTCATTTTGTTGATAGAGCTGACCACATTCTATTCTATATTCTAATTCTTTATATTCAGATGAATCTTTCTCAAAATGAGATTGAACTTCCATCATAGATGTGACATAATTAGTGATTGTTCCAACTTGATTTCCCATACCTGCTTTATTTGTTTTTTTAACAGCAGCTTCAGTAACAACAATTTTTTCTGCATTTCGCTGAACACATTCGATAGCAGGTAAATATCTATAACGTCTTTTCATAACTGGATTATTAGTAGAAAAGTTCAGATCCGAGTCCCAATCTTCCCCATTCTCAGCCATACAAAATGAATCCCAACCGTTTATAATCATGATAGTATTCATATATTGATACCAATACTGACATTCATCCGAATTATTGATATTACACATTCGAATATTATTATGACTTGTCATTGGGCTTCTAAAGAGTACAATTTCATCTTCATTTTTATCAATCCAAAATTTTGAATAACATTCATTTGCTTTTAATAAACCTGTAACTTCCAACCCACAAAGAGATTGCATAAGAGCAAATGGATCGCCACTTGCAATCTGATAGTTACCTTTTACAAATAATTTACCAATTTTCGCATCATTCATTTTTTTCTTGATATATCTATGTACAGAGTCGATTATATATGGATCTCCCAACATATATTCGCTTGTATATAAAGCACGTTGCCATGAATTTACATCAGTATTTTCGTTAATACCAAGAAATTTAATAGTAGAAGAGTAGTCACCACACATAGCATCTTTTAAATAGTTGATTGTTGGTGCGCACAATTCCTCAACATCTTCGTCTGTAAATTCATAAGACTGAAGATATTGGTAATTCAATTCTCTCTGTTCTTCAAGAACATGCGGTGAAATTTTTGTTACAGAAAATCCGTATCCACATTCCTTATATGCATTCACATATTGCTCAATATTATCATACGCTCCCCATAATTTAAGAGAAGACTCTGTGACAATCATTTCACATTGACGAATATCTTGCATGTTTCCCCAAATATCTTCAATCATATAATTACCATTATTGTATTTTTCAATAAATTCATAAATAGGGAACGGATAGAGCATTCCTTTGAGCCATGCGTTTCTCAAGCACACACCGCCAGGAATATAATCAAGACCTAAAGATTCAGCTACTCGCTGCATATATTGTATAGTACAAAGATTAAAACCGTCAGATACATTGTTTTCAAGAGCTTTATCTTTAATAATTTCTCTTGTCGGTTCTTTTGAATCGCCACCATCATCAAGTGATATAACATCTGCAAAATATTGTGTAATACAATCTTTTACAACCAAAATTCCATGTGGATCACAAATCGGTTGTGATGCAGAACATGTTAATGCTTTGTAAGCTTCGTATTTTGCAGGAACTAATTTAGTATCTGGATTTCTCTTGCATTCACATAATTCATTTAATTTGTCAATGTACTGTGAATTGCAGAAGAGAAGAGTATTATTTTTTAATCCACCAGTAGTTCCGACAAAGCGTTTATAATTAACACCATTTATGATAACACCTTTTTTACCAGTCGCTCTTGCAAAATCAGATTTTTTATCAACAACTACCTGCATAAATATCTTTGAAAAATCAATACTCCAAATAGGTTTTTCTAAAATCTTATTTGCCATTATGCGGAATTCTTGGGCTTCAAACAGTGATATGAGTTCCTGATATTTAAAAGCCTCTTCTTTGGTAATCTGTAAATCCCAATTAGAATACTTTAGTTTATTTGTTCCAATTTTAAAAATCTCATATTGAGGTACGCTAATACCAGCCATAAATCCTCCTTTTATCTTTTATTTATTATGTTTCACTTATATATTCTCCAAATGAAATTTCTATTTACTCACTTTCAGATTTTCCTTCGTTGAAAGCTACAATTCCAAATGTATCAACAGAAATTACCAATCCTATTGTTCTAATACATAAATTGTCAACCATGATTGCGAAAACAAAAATGAAAGTAATTGATATAAATGTTAGAAATTTATATATTAACTTTTTACGAAATCTCTTTTTATCAATATAATACTGTTTATCCTTAAATTTCACATACCAGAAATCTTGTGTGTTGCAAAATTGAGGTAATTTATCTTTTAGTTTATTTACAATTTTATTCATCGTAGTCCTCCATTTCTTTGTATTTAAATCCAAGCCAATTAATTACTCTGTCTGTCCCCAAACATCCAATACAGTCCTCATGCATATATTCTCCGTTTTCATTATCAAGATAGCGTTCACCTTGATAAATACCTTCGCCACAATAACAGCATAGATACTTTGGATGAGGTGGAGAGTAATAAGGACACCGATAATCATGTAGACCGTCATTTCTTCCACATATACTACACATATAGTTATTTAATTCTCCTTTAATACAGTTGTTTAAATTTTCAAGTTACAACTTTTAGATGGGTATTTGTTCACCGAATGGCGTAGAATTTTCTGTACAATGGTGTACATTAGAAATTCTGGCTAGAAATGACATCTCAGTTAGATTTACTAGCTTGATATTTTCTCATACGTTCAGCAGCTTGTTTCTTCTGTTCATCTGTAAGTTCACGTTTCTTTGCTCTAAAACTGATTAATGTTTTATCCTTTAATAAATATTTCTTACCTCTACCAGTATCTTTAATGAGAGAGTACATGTCAGGGCTTTCCTTACACAATCTATCCAATTTAGTAATATATGTAGAATCGGAAGCATATATTGTTGCAAATTTCTCATCACGCATTGCATTAATGCAAATTTCCTGTTCTTCAATTGAAACTGTCATATTTTTATCTGCCATTATTCTTGTCCCTCCTTGTAATCATCTAATACGACTCTGTTTCTTGCACATGACTTATCAAACCGCCAGTCAGAGGCAATACGTTCTGCAATATTTCGACTGCCTTCATAATCGGTGCAAAAATCTGATATACAAATATTTCCACCATATGTATTCTGGTATTTATGGTTCTTTGATGTAATTGTTACGGTTCTGTTCATTAATTAGTTCTCCTTTACTGTTTAAAAGTTTGTTCATTGCAATCAGCTCCTTTAAGTGCTGCGTTAATGGTTACAATTGTTTATTCTCTGTTTTATTTACGACTTATTGCCGTTTTTGATTTCTCCAAATGAGTCTACATTATAGATTTCCAACATCTTAGCAATAGCCCATTCAATTTCTTGCTCATATCCTTCTTTATTAAGTACATATATACTTGGTACATTTTGTGGTGGTTTCTTTGGATTAGGTTGAACACTACCAACTTCCCTTTTTATTAAAAGTGGCTCTTTGTTTCCAATAGAAGATGTGAGATATTGAATACATTGATTAATGGTATCTTTTGACATAGAGAGTTCTTTTGACATAGATTCTATACTTCGCCAAAAAGCTTCTGGTTTAGTTTCAGGGTTATACATAGTTTCTTCATTATCTTTATTTTTGGGACGAATGAAAATATACGAATTAATATAAAGAAAAGCCATTAATATATTCTCTTTATTAATACTAGATTCGTTCATCATAATAAAATCAAGCTGAGAAGATGTGATTTTTGAGAACTTATCAACAGCATCAAAATTTTCAGGAATAATCTTAATTTCAATGCCAGTATCATATCCAAGCGTGTCAAGATCCTGTTGAACTTCAATCATTTTGTTGTTAATCATATATTCCAGTACATCAAGAATTTCTTGAACAGCTTTCGGTCTGCGTTTGTGCGTCTTGTATCCGTAGAAATTTAAAACTTTTCTAAGAGTAATCCAACTATAGTCTTCGTAAGACCTATATTTATCAATAAGGATATAGGTAATATAGAATTTACGACTAACTCCATATTTAGTTTTAATGTTTCCCTGAATATAGTTATTTGGAAAACGAGTAAAATATTCTGTTTTCTGTTGCAATAAAAATTCCTCCTTTATATGTGATATTTATTTATTCTCCATTTGAAATTAAGTGGAAGAGAAATTTACGAGCGTTCAGTAAAGTAGGTCTGAACCCCCACCTGTTTGTTTTATTTTTCAAATCAGTAGGGGATGAAACCTACTTTGCCGAACTGAAAGAAGATATATAACATTATTAAGAAGACAGACTATTCCGTTTGTATTTCGCTAACGCTACATACAAACTCCATAATTTTTTGTTTGATTGTTATTGGTTGATTTAGGTATATAGTGTTTAGGATAGATGGTTTCGTTTGAATACATATATGATATACCTATAGGTTTATTCTCTATCTTGATTATTCTGCTCCAAATTAACATACTTCTCTTTGTAAATATCCTCTACAAAGAATACTGGTAATTTATCATGATACTTTTTATATATTTCCTTATCTGGTGAATTAACTTCTCTGATATAATCTTTTACAATAGATTTATTTCCCTTGAATCGCTCATTTATTTTTCCACAAATAGTACAGTAGGTATATAAACCTGTATTAAGATAAGTCTTTCCTGCAAATGTGGATTTATTTTGAATCAGACATTCTTCATAATGATGTTTGTGTTTTGATTTGCGGTTACTCTTTGAGATATTACTTTCTTTCTGTTTAAGATATTTTGATGTTTCATTTTCTTGTATCATGTGATTTCCTCCTTTGATATATTATTCTCTCTTTTGATGTTGGCTTTTATTGTTTGTCTACCCAGAGATGTTCTTTTCTTGCTAACGCTGCGAAAAGACCGCTCTTATCAAAGGACTACATCTTGTGCTTACGCACATATTATCTTTTTGAGCTTGTGTACAATTTTCTAATACCCCAATCTAGGGAGAAAAATGATTAATTTGGGAGTGAATTTTGATTTTTATGTCTTAGGTGATAACTTATAAGGGTATGAGATTAAAATGGTTTATTTTTCTGTGAGCATTGATTTAAGCCTTATATAAAAATAAGACATCCGAAGATGCCTTATGCTATATTCTGTGCTAATACCTGGAATATATTCTGATGAACTGGTTCTGCTAAGTTGAGACTGTCCATAATAGAATTTAGTGTCTGATTATACAATGCTTTAATATCCTTATAATATTCAATTACATCTAAGACATATGGTTTGGTTTCTAAACTGTGTATTAACATATATTCATTTGTGTAATCAGATAGGTCTATATTATATGTATCCTGCAACTCGTTTATTGTTATATGTAGTGTATCTGATAAGGTAAGTCCCTGATCAGAATGTTCATTTGCGTAATCTGTGAGAAGTCTTAGTTTATCAAATGTATTAGTTTTCCAACGTGAATTCTTCTTAATTGGAAGTGTTTTGGTTTGTGTATTGGATAATTCTTTGAGCGTATTTATATCTTGCTGCATCTGAGCTATTGTCTGTGTAAGAGTAGTGATTGCTTGTGTTAATGGTGTCATATCTATCTGTGGAGTTAATTCATTGTGACGGTATACTTCAATTACACCCCATACCCAATCCATAAAAAGGTTTGCTTTTGACTGTCTTGACCAACGGCAGATCTCCATGATTCCACGTTCTGTATAATATACCCGTTCTTGTTCTTCACTTTTTGTCAGGTTACCCCCAATTTGGGTACTGCCTTTAAGTCTCATAGACAATGGTTCTAATCGGTCTTGATGTTTAAGGTGAATTTTTTGAATTGCCTTAATAGGATCAGCATATTCCAATGCTCGTCCAATTTGTTCTCTTGTAAGCAGAATGTCGTCATTCATATTTCTGTAGAAGTTACAAGATAAATCTCCAAAAGTTTCTGTTGTAATAAGTTTTAAATTGTTCATAGTTTTATTCCCTTTCTTTTATTGTATATCTGTCGTTAGTTTCTACTTATATATTCTCCACATAAAAAATAAAAGGCAGATGATTTCTCATCTACCTTTAATAATATAATGCTTATTTTATTCTTCTGTTTCTTCCTCAATAATATAATCAGCACATAACCAATCTGATTCTGGCTTTGCAATTAATCTTGCATCCATATAAGCCATTTCCATAGTAAGACATGTTTTTGCTTGATAATGATTCCCTTTTCGTTTTTCAAGAACTAATGCAATATCTGGTTTATCATCCTTTGTAAAACATAATGGAATCATTAACTGGATCTTTTCTTGATAATAGTGCGGAATGGCTAACTTATAATTGGCAGTTACTTTTTGTATAGCAGTATCAATATAACCCTTTAATACTTCTAATGGTCTTTCACTTTCTTTGATACAGTTTGGTAATCTGTTGTATGTATTTAAGTCATCTAATATGTGATTATAATTAGGATGTACCTTACAATGCCAATCAAATACTAGAAGAGTAGTATCCTGAAAATAATCTGCTCTTTCGGGAAAATCTGCATCAACATCAAGAGATGTTAATTCATATTCATCTTTAAATCCTTTAAAATACCATTTTTGTACCGAATCATCAGTTAAATACCTTTGATTTAATTCGCCATATGCATAAATTGGTACATAACGATCAGTAAATAAACCAGTATTAAATAAACAATATTCATCAGTTTCAATGATTTTGTGTTCACGCTGCAATTGATAAAATGTGTTTAATAGATAATTTTTTAGAATTGCATTATCATTTTTATTTTCAAAATTCCAAGACTCTTTTATAGCTTTTTCGGCAAGCGATTGAATTTGAGAATTATAATCTCCCCCAATACATATAATCATATAATTTTATAAGTTCCATATATTCCATGCCTTCTTTCTGAAAAGTTTCTTTTAGTATAGCATTTTTTCTTGATATAGAAAAGAATTTTTCTGGAATCTTAAGTTCTTTATAAAATGTTTCATAAGGATTATCTGTATACTCTTGAATATGACGTGCTGACAATCCTTTTTGAAAAATTGCTTTTTGATATGCTTCTTTTTCTGATTCAGCACAAATTACAATTATGTTTTTGTATTTATTTCCGAATTCTTCTGTTGTTGGTATTAAATATGTATTCATTTATGAGTCCTCCTTTAAGTTGAATAATTATTTTTTTGTATTGGTTATATAGTTATTCTCTTATTGGAGTGGTTTTGTGTGTAGTTTTTAAGTACCCCCTGTAGTGGGGAGTGTAGTGAGAGTATGTTTTGGGTGATTTTTGGGCGAAAATCGTTATCGGTAAAAGTGCCTATAAACAAGGAGATTTTGAAATTGTGGGTGAATTTTTGGCGAAATGGAAGTTTGATTTTTGGGTTTGGAAGTGGCTGAAATGCTTGGTTTTAGTGGAGTTTGACGATATAGGGTACGATAAGTGGTATGAAGGGTGGAAATTTAGATTTTGCTTGATTTTGTTGGATTTAATGGATTGGAGAGAGAGAGGGTTAGATTTTTTGAGTTGGTGTAGAGATGAATCGGCTATAGGGTTTGCTGCATTTCCAGTCCATCAAGTTGGTTTTAAGTACCCCCAGTCAGTCTAAAAGAATGGCTAATAGATATATATTAACCATTCTTTTTTTACTGGTATTTTTTTGAGTAGTTTGTAAGATATTATGTTATATGGTTTTATGTGAATAAAACTCTATCGAAAAAATTTTTAAAATAATACTTGACACTAAAAAAACTATACGATCGTATAGCTATACGATAATATAGCTATACGATAATATAGCTATACGATAATATAGTTATATCAATAAAAACAACTACACTTTTCAATCGAAAAAAGATTTTTCAAAAATATTTCAAAAATATTTCAAAAAGTAGTTGACAACTAAACTATACTATGATATAGTTAAGACAATAAATCCCAATAAATCCCAATAAATCCCAATAAATCCAATAAATCCCATTAAAGCCGTGGGTTGAAAAAGCCGTGAAGGTTAGTCTGCCATGACGTTATTCTGAAAAAAACTTGTAGTATTGGCAAGTTGCAATAAGTAGGAATAGTTGAGCGGAGGCAAGCGGTTAGGCGGTTAATAGAATAAGTGTAACAACCACACACAACAGGTACTGTTATAATTTAAGTCTTTTGGGGTATGCCCATCGGCAGACTGAAAAAACAGGATGGTAAAAAATCTATTAGTAGCAATAAACAATGATACCAACACTAAAAATAATTAGAAAAAACCTGTATGAGATAGGTTGACAGGCTATCCCTGTCGTATCTCTGTTAATGACAAGTCGGTAACGATACTATTATTAATAAATACAAGATTTCAGACTGAAGGGGTACAGGTTAGTTGATGGCATACTTGAAAAAGTAAAGCGTATAAAACACTTTGTAAACAGGCATAAAAAACTTGTTATTTTTGCCGACAGGGTAAAACCTGTTAGCAATGATTTTTATTTATAGAGTAACGCCTATAACCTGTTTTCCTGTTTAAAAAGTGTATAAATAACTGATAGATATAGGCTATGAAAAAACTAGCTTGTCTAACTTGTAATACTTGAGATAGTTTACAAGTCTTTTATTTTATGTGTGTTGACTTGTCCGCACTTAATAAATGTCAGGCGGTACACGTTATAATATTGTGTATTGCAAAAGAATATTATTCTCTACTCACTGGCAGGCAGTTTCACGCTCAAGCGGTAGGATTAAACCTTTTGGAAGTGGGTTCAATTCCCACGGGTAGATTCTGGCATTATGCCACTATAACTATAAAAATATTATTGTGGATGTCCCCACGTTAAAACTTGGATGGATGGAGTTATTATGTTAAAAATCAATTTCTTAAACAATGACGCAACTATTAATCAGATTGCAGAACTTGCACAGGCTGTACGGTTCGAACTTTGCGATATGACAAAAAAGATGAACCTTGATGCAATCGCTAAACAGGCTAAAATTGTAGCTAATGAAAAGGGTACACATGATGAGGATGAGATTGCAACGGCTCAGGCTAAAATTGACAAATTAGAAGCTGAGAATGTCAAGTTGTCTACAACTATGGAAGAGTTGCGGACAGTTTATAATTCTATCATTGAGGCTATGACTGTACCTAATGACAAGGGTTATTCTAATAATTCTGATACTGTACGCACTGTATTGCGTGTAGTGGCTTGTGCTGAAAATAGCAAACTTTACAAGTATGCAATCATTCCAGTATTTGAGAATGAGTCACTTTATAACTGTTTACAGGCTATTCATGTAAATAATGATGTAGTAGAAGAGGGATACTCTACAAATACAAAAGAAAGAGTTGCACTCTATAAGTCTGCACAGGAAGAATTAGATAATATTATGCGTGATACATTTTCTTTGCCAATCGCTACACCTTACACAACTGCTTTACGTGTAAAACTCAATGCACAGGATAGAAAAGTATTACATGACTGCTACATTAAAGGTTTTTCTAATAAATTTGATACAGACGATACAGGCACAATTACATTCAAGTCACGCAAGTATAATACTGCCGTAAAGAAAAATCGCAAGGGTGAGATTGACTATTCAGGACTTGCAACTGATATTGCAAAAATAGTTATCTCAAAGTATGCAGAAAAGTAAAATCTTATAAAGTACATAGTACGAAGGGCAGAGTTGAAAAATTCTGCCTTTTAATAGTGTGCATTTTACATAATAATTTTAAGGAGGTTATAACTATGAACGCAATTCAAATTAAAAAGATGTTACATAACATAAAAGCAGATTATATTGGAATGGGTAGAAAATCTGTTAAACAGGATAATATAATTATAGACACTATCATGCACTTATATAATGAACAGATAAAAAGTGGAATCCCTGTTTATAGCTTATAAATCTTGAAATTGTACCATAAACTATGCTAAAATGTAGTCACTATAAACGGAGGTGAAATGTGTGATAGTATATAATAAGCTAGGTGACTACTTAAAGTCAAAAAATATGAAATATATAGATTTACAAAGAGAACTTGCATTAAGCCCATCTATGACAGCTAAGTTCACAAAAAATAGAATTGTGTCAACAGATACCCTAAATAAAGTCTGCGAATATTTCCATGTCCAACCTTCAGAAATTATGGAATGGATACCAGACGAAGAGTATAACAAGACAAACGAAGCAATTGCCTCAATAGAGCAACAAATAGCAGAACTTGAAGCAAAGAAAAAGCAATTACAAGGCAAATAATGCGTCAAATATAACCACAGCACCAATCAAGTACCCAATTTCCGGGTGCTATTTTTTATACCCAAAAACAATCAGAAAAGGAGAACAAATATGAAAAAGAAATTATTATCACTCATTCTTACAACAGCAACAATCCTTACATCCTACACAGTAGGCACAATGCAACAAACGCAAACAGTCAATGCCTCAACTCCAAAGCAGATCAGTGTAACAAATGCAATCCCAATCTGTGACATTGCTGGTTATTTCTATGACAAATATGGATATCTCTGCTTTGAGCTTGGCGATACAACAAAGCAGTTCAATAAGGCAGATGGATATTCGTATTCAAAAATCTGTGAGAAACTTCCGCATCTTAAAGATTTAGATGAAAACAAAACATATCCTTTGACAGCGAAAGTAATAAGGGCAAACAAAAAGCAAAACGTTGTCACTGTACAGGATTATAGCGGAAACAAATGGAAATTTCGTGGCTGTGAAGACTATGAAGATGAAGATGTAGTATCTATGCTCATGGATAGTAACGGAACAGAAAAGATAACCGATGATGAAATAGTCAATGTAAGATACAGCGGTTATTTTTCATTTGATTAAGGTAAGAAAGGAGAATATTAATATGAGCAAGGAACTTTATAATTACAAGAGAACAGCAAAACGGGCAGCAAAAGAGTTATTCTATAGCAATGGAACTATTGATAAGATTGATAAGGCAAATTCAGTTCCTGAAATTGAACGGATTATGCGAGATGCAAGACAGGAGGTATAAAGATGTTTGAATTTAGAATTATAGAATGCGCAAACGGAATTGAAGTTATAGATCCGACAATTAAAACTCCATTTGCGTCATTAACTCCAACAGAAATGATGGAGTATACAGAACTTGAAAATAGTTTATATAGTTTTGAGAGACAGAAAAGAAGAAGAGAAAAGAAAAAAGAAAATATAATAACAAAAATAAGGAGGATGTTCAAATGATGCGATATTCAGATTTTTACGATATTGCCGAATATGCTAATAAGCATTGGAGAGGAAAATTTACTCCAAAGGAAACGGCAGAAAATGCTTTTGGATATTGGCTTGCGTTTCAGAGTTCAAAGCCAACGCAAATTGCAAATGATATAAAGATACTTCTTGATAATTTAGATGCAGATAATACAGAAGAGGCAAGATATTTTGCTACATCAATTCGGGAAGAATTAGAGATTTGTTAAGTGAGCAACTGTAAAAGGCAGTTGCTTTTTTATTACATAAAAATATATAAGGAGGACACAGATATGTGTAAGAGAGTTTATTTAAAGGCAAGGGAAGCAGAAATGGAAATGCAGGAAGCACGGAACGCAGAGGGATTTACAGGGAAGACAGAGAAGCTTCTGATTGCAAATATGGTAAAGGCAGCTAAGAATAATTCACGGATTGGTGATAAGTTACTCATGGTAGTTGACCCAAAACAGATTCATATACCTGATTGGCAGAGAAGAATTAAGCTTGTAAAAGCTTATTCAATAGGTAACAACTACAACTCTTATAAATGGGATGAACCAAAGGTACTCTTATATAAGGGAACTTTACTTTGTATTGACGGACAGCACAGAATTTATGGAGCGTTCAAGGCAAAGAAGGAAGATGTAGTTGTCGAAGTAATGGAGTGCAGTTTGGAAGAAGCAATTGACTTATTCCTTAGTCAGTCAACAGATCGTGCGAAGATGCAGCCAATGGATATATACCATGCGGCACTTGCGGCAGGTAAGCCAGAATATACTGCTTTGCGTGATATTTGTCATAAGCATAACGTAGCAGTAAAGGGAGATGATGAAATGGAGAATACAGTTGGTGTATTGACTTCAATATCTGATGGGATTGGATTTACAAAGACAAACCCAGAACTTCTTGATTCAATGCTTACCTTACTTGGAAATCTTGGATGGAACGGATATGCAGATTCATATAACGGAAAAGCATATACTGCAAAGATTATTCGTGCTTTAAAGGCATTATATGCTTACTGCGAAGGCAGAACAGATGAAATGGAACAGGCTCTAGTTACGAGATGTAAGGGAACTGAGTTCTTTGTTAATCACATTATGGATAAAACACAGGCACAGATTTTCGATTATTTATCAGATATTGTTCGTTACGAAATGGAGAGTCCGTTCAGAACAAGTAAAACAGAAAAGAAAATTTCTCGTAAGAAACTAATGTAATAGAGAATATATACATATAAGCTGCACTATCAGGCTATACGGGTAAAAGAAAGGAAGTGAGATTATGTCAGGACGATTACCACCAATGCCTTACAAAGATTTTACAGATATATTAAAGGCAAATGGATTTAAGCATGACCGTTCAAAAGGCGGTCATGAAGTATGGGAAAAGACAATTACAGATAGTATATCAATTCCTGTACATGGAGATATCAACGGAGGAATTGCACGAAGACTAATAAGAGAACACGGATTAAGGAGGTAATAATATGAAATGGATAGAGTTATTGCGGAAAGATAAATATGCTCTTTTGCAAAGCGAAAGTGATACACAGTATGCAGTCGTTAGTGGTTATGATCCAACGCTGCCAGAAGATCAACAGTGGTCAAGTGGAATATATTTTACTTATTTCCAGAATAATCCTAAGAAGATGCTATATCTTCAATCAGCTTATGATTGCTTTATGGAAAAGGTAAACGCAGATTTTATCCCACGTTGCAGACTTGAAGAGTTAGCAACGCTTTTCAAGGATGGACTTATTTCTGATGATAGAGATTCAGCTCTTGAATACTTTGATGAGTGTTGCGAGATGTCAGAGGAAGAGAAATCTTTCTTTGGCATTGAAGAAGATAGTCCGATAGCAAACACTAAATTGGATACATGAACGCAGAACAGTGTTGGTATGCATTGAAGGGAATTATGACAAGTTTGTTATACATGGAAAGGCAGGTTGATTAGTATGTTTGAAAAATATAATGACGCAGAACAGTTAAGTTGCAAGAATGTGTTAGATGGAAGATATGTATCAAAAGTTAATGGCTGGAAAGATATTGATGATGATACAAGATATGAATTATTCAAGTTATTCAGAGAATATGTTGCGAATACAGCAAGAGGTAGACGCAGACAGAGAATTTTAAACGCAAGTATGAATTATGTTGAATCATCTGGTATTCTCAATAGACTTTATTACAGTTTTGAAAGAGAAAGAGTTGAATATTGTTGTGGACAGGAATGGAATTCAGAAATGGCAATATTAAGAGATTGCTTTGATTAAGGAGGTAGGATGTTATGTTGAAAATTGAAATTAAAACAGGTGGTGCAGCTTATAGTGAAGATGATTTACTTACAACTGAAGGCAGATATGAGTTACAGAGAAATCTTATGGATATTTGCAGAAAAATTACAATTTCTTGGTAGAATAATTACAAGATATAGTAGTATATAAAACAAGAAACCACAATATATAGTATAAGAAAAGGAGATTAAAACTATGAAACGTAATGAACAGAAAATAACAAAAGAAGTAACAGAAACTATTGTAACATTTATTGCAAGTGATGGAAAAGAATTTAAAAACGAGGAAGATTGTGCGAAATACGAGAAGTCTTATGTATGCACTATTAAGACTTGCTTTAAGAAAATTCCACACTTAGAGAAAGCAGCTTCGTCTTTATATATGCAGTATGGAAACGAGGAAGATGAAGCATATATGTTAATTCCAAGAAATATTGAAGATGTGTGTGCTGTAAACAGAATCCTTGATTATTGCGATGGAATTTATGGAGCAATCGGTCAAACACCAGGAAGACTTACACAGGATGATATTGATAAGACAATTCTTATTAACTTTGGATATGAAGGAATGGAAAGTGGATGGTATACAATGTTAAGAAAGGATGAATATCTCAAGAGAATTTCAGATGAGCTTAATAAATATGAAACTGAAATTGCTAATCAGGAACAGTAATACAGAGAATAATAAGGCAGACGCAAACAAATGTGTCTGTCTTATTTATTTGGAAGGAGAATGTGAAATGCAGTTGATGAAATTTGTAACAAAAGACACCAAAGACAAAAATAAAATTCTTGTATGGTGTACAACAAACAGACTAATTACATTCAGAGATTTCATGCAGTATGTATTGGACAATGTGAAAAATCCCAAAGATTTTATGATTATTGATACGGAAAAGGATCTTGTTTATGACATGTATAAAGTTGCAACAGAAATGTATGGAATGAGAAAGAGAACCTTTGAAGAAAGAATGAATGGTGTGGCGACTGGTAAATGGAATAAATATTCTAACAGTGAAGTGAAAGGAATGTAAAGGAGAATGTGAAATGAATAAAAGTAATTTACGGATTAACTATCACATTGAAATTATCAATGATGCAAAAACATGGGATAAATTTGTAAAGGCAACGGAAAGTCTTAATGTTTCACATAGCGATGCACCTTGGGAGTTATACACAAATAGAGATTTTGACAGCTTTGAAAAAGCATTAGAATATTACATGGTTTGGTATGTAAGCGATGAATGCTTTGATATTAAAATGTGGGAACAGATTTTTATAGACAATGAAATGGTTTATGAAGAATATTGTGAACCGCATTGTTGTACTAAAAGCGAAATGAGAAGAATCATAGACAGAGATACTTATGACAGATTGCGCAATTATGATATGCAAACAAAAGAACTTGAAGAATCCAATGAGTTGATGAGTGGATTTATCAAGCGAATGGGAAAGCAGTTTGAAGAAATGTTTAACAAATATGTAAAGGAGATTGCAAATGAGTAATACAGAATATGTAAGACATAGTGCAGATAAATATGGGTGGAAAAAATATTATTCCACATTGCGTCCTGTAAGTATGGGGACGCAGCCTAAAGATGGATTTATGGATTTTATAAATTATGATGACAGAACGGAAGTTGACGGAAAAATGGTGTGGGCTGAGTTGTATTACAACAGGGAACTTACTGAAAAAGAAATGAGAGATTACGACTTAGTTAAATAGAAAGTGAGGTTGATTGATATGACAATGGAGATATTAAAAACCAGAATAGATGAAATATTAAAGAAAATGTTGGGTGTAAACGAAGATGGCGGCATCGAAATTTATACTGACTATAGAGAAAGAGAACTTTCTGATAGTTTCTTAAAAGAGATATTTAAGCATGATAATCCAAGGGAGGCATTTAATGATGAATTAGCTGATTGGGCTATGGATTATGCAATAGAGTACGGAGAAGATGAGCTTGAAAAGGATATTCGTGAAGAACTGACAGATGAAGAGGAAGAATATTTTACAGATAATTTTGATGAGATATGGGAGTATGTAAGAGAAAATACATATTTTTACTACAACGCAGAGGATTTCAATAATGAAGTCAAAGTAAATATCATGGTGGATTGTGGTAATTGGAATTATGATTGCGTTTGCGATAATGTTCTGAATTGGTATGGAAATTCAGGAGATGGAAGTATTGATAAAGAGTCATCTATGCTGTGGTTAGCAAAAACACAAGGTAAAGCAACTGCATTAAGAAAAGCTTGTAAACAAGTACATAGGGATGACGGATATTATGTAGATAGAGATAAGAATAAAGACAAATTTATTGAAAGCTGCATACAGGAATTTGAAAATCTTCCATCACATATGGCAACTGTAACATTTCTTGTAAAAATGTCATTATTTGATTTATTTGATTTAATCGAATTACAGAATAAAGAATATGACGAAAAGGGAAAATACGATCCACGAAAGAATGAAAAATCAAGATCTTATATAGTTCTTGGAAAAGAAACAATGTGCGGATTATACGATTCTTGGTCTGGCGGTGGTTCTGTATTAGAAGTAGAACTGGATAAGGATGTTAAACTTCCTATTAAATATGCAATCTTTTGTGTAGAGGGATGTAAGATGCATGGATATGATATTGATGAAGTTTATGGACTGATTGATAGTTGTTGGAAAGAAACAGTAAAGGAAATAAAAGAGGTGGCTTAGTATGGATAAAGTAAAAATAGTTTTCCGAAAGAATAAACATAATGATGTGATTGCATTCTTTCCAGAAGTGAGAGTAAATTATGGAAACATTATGTCATATATGCATATTGGTCAGCATAACGAAGCAAGTTATGAATTTTATTTGACTACTCGTAAGGCAAATGAAAATGAGTATGCTGATTTATTTGCTGAGTTGCGTAAGATATATGATGATTGTGAATTGGTAATAAAACAGAGAATTAATTACAACGATTTAAGAGATAAAGCATGGAAATAAAACCAAAGGAAACGGAAATTTCTTAGAGAGGAGATTGAACCATGACAAGTACAGTAAATGCAGAACTTAAACCTTGTCCATTTTGCGGTGGACATGCGACACTTATATATGATAATCAGGAAGGTTATCAAATATACTGTGATGATTTCGATATTATGACTGATACTGACTATGATAAAGATAAAATTATTGATGCATGGAATAAACGAGTTTGATATAATAAAAGAAAAGGTTGGAGGTAATTATTATGGCACAGTTAATCGGATTTTTAATTGCAGGATATTTATGTATTTATCTTCCTTGGAAAGCGCACAAAAAGGAAGAATCTCGTAAGAGACAAGATATGTATGATAACCTTAATAAGAAGTCTGTTGATGAAATGGAAAAGTGGAGAAAATAGTAATATAAAATAAGAAGGGTGGTTGATGATTATGTTCGGAGGACTATTAGCGTTCTTAGGAATTTATGCAGGAAGTGCTGCAAAGGCAACTTACGACAATTATGACATGAAGAAAACTACTCGTACAGTTGATAAAGATGGAAATGTTCATTACATGGACAGGTTATGTAATGATTATATCAATGGAGAGCGAGTAAAGAGAGTTGAAACAACAGACAGAAATGGAGTTAAGTTGTATTCTACAGTTGGTGTGAATAGCAGTAAAGTGTATGACACTTCTTACGGAAGAGGTACACAGCAGTTATTCGAAATGAGTGAACATGATAAACAGGAAAATCTAAAATACGGGAAAAATGTATATAGTCAATACAATCCATATTTCGGAAAAACTGTTACAACTGAAATTAGTTCAGGCAGAACAATTACCTGTTTGTTTAGCGGTAAAAATAGTAAGACTGGTAAAGAGTTCTATAGAGTATGGTATTTCCGTCCAGAATGTCAAGGAAAGCTTGATTACAATACTACTGTTGATGGCGATATGGGAATTGAAATTACAAAAGAAGAATTTAATAAGTTGAAATTTGGAGCTTTGACATGTACATGTATGCCAAGTGATTATGATGTAGTCCATGCATTATGGGGTGATAGGTAATGAATAAACAAAGAAGAGAAAAAATAGGTAAACTTAAAGCAAGGATTCAGAGTACACAAACTGAATTAAAACAGATATCAAGTGAGTTATCTTCCATACTTAATGAAGAACAGGACGCATTTGATAATATGCCAGAAGGTTTACAAAGCAGTTACAGAGGAATGTGTTCTGAAGATGCAATTGATAGTATGGAAGAAGCAAGTGACAAACTTGATGAAGTAATTGAGCTATTGAATGATATAGTATGAAAGAGAAAATGTTGGAGGTAGATTATGAAGTTTAAAAAGTTGAAACATATTGGCAATCATGATTGGTATATTCAGATTGGTGATACAATTGGTAACAAACCATTTTGTATAATTATAAGGCATTTTACAAAATGTGGGTATAGGATGACAATTAATTTTTGTCACGATAAATGGATCAATTTATTTGGATTTAATCAGAAAGTATTTGGCGTTTAAATAATAGTTTCTTTGGGAATTATAATCAATATATTGTAGTTGAAAAAATACACGGAACACAATATATAGTATAAGGAAAATGCAAACCGCTAGTAATAAAATACTGGCGGTTATTTTTATTGAAAAACACAATAAAATCATAAAAAATATGATTGACAGCACACAAACGAAGTGATAATATGATCAGTGTAAGGAGGATAAAACGAAATGGCGAGAAAATCAATGTCAATCCAGATTGAAGAATCCTTACAAGATGCTTTTAGGGATAAATGCAAAAGTGAAAACTTGAAATATAGTGAAGTAGCAGAAGCATTGTTACAGGCATATGTAGAGGGTAGCATAAATGTTGCAATTGAAACTAAATATAAAGTAACACCTAAAGCCTTGTAACAAAAAGGAGCAGGTATCCAGCGACCAAACCGAAACCTACTCCTAACCGACACTTGAACTAAGTCGAAGTGTATTTTTATTGTATCACTTTCTTATGACTTATTCAAGTTGGAAATCCCAAAGAGATTTGTACCTTGAAAATTGAATAACAGATTGGCTATCTCTAAAAGCTGTCGTGATGGAGTTGAAATACTCTCGATAGTCTGTGAGCAAATAGAGAATAAAACTATAGAAGGCTATCAACAAATTTATTAAAGAAAGGAAGATACGATATGCGATTAACAAAAGAGCAGAACGAAACAGAAAGCCCATTACTTGATAATAGACAACTTAGGGATAAGTGTGTCGGAAGATATGAAGTATTGGAACAGGTAAAAACATTGTTACTTTTACCTGATAATGAAACGGCAACAGTAAAACAAATTGCTGAATATTATTCATCAATTAGAACAGACGAAGAGAAAACATTGGGTAAGAAAGATATTATTATTTCAGAAGATGCCATTCAAAAAATTTATCAAAGGAACAAAGAAGAATTTTCCAATGACGGTGTAATGGTTAAAAAGTCTAAGGATTTTTTGAATTGGACAAAGTGTCCAAGTCAAAGAGGAAGTGTTACGATGCAATTTGATAATGGAAAGATATTAACAATATCAAATGCAGGAATCAAAGTATTTCCTAAAAGAGCAATTCTTAGAATCGGAATGCTTTTAACTGGATCAGAGGTTAGTTCTGAAATCCGTTCACAGCTTCTTAATATAGAAGAAAAGACTTCAACGGAAATCAAAACAGAAGATATTGAAGAAGAGCAGAAATTAATGCTTAGTGTTGGAATGGCTGTAGCAAGTGGAGATGCAAATGCAGTTGCAATAGCATCAGCGAATCTTGTGGCATTCAAAAATAGGCATATTGAAAAGTTACAGAATGATAATAAAGCATTAGCAGGTGAGATTCTTTCATGGTCTGATAGAAAGAAATTAAATGCAGGTGTTAGACAGTTAGCTGCTGTGACAGGTATTCCATTTGGAAACATGTGGAATGAACTTTATAAAAACCTTCAGTATAAATATGGAATCTGTTTAAAACAAAGAGGTGGTAAACCATTTATTCAGTGGGTTGATGAAAGCGAATGGGAGAATGTTATCAAGACATTCTGTGCAATGTGTGAGGCATATGATCAGTCACCAACGGAAATGTTTCAGCAGACTACACCGACGATTAAAGCATGATTACATAACTTCCACGCTGTATATGTGATGGAAACTGTCTTATACTTTCCAGTTTAAAGAAAGTAGTATATAATAATAAAGAAAGCGAGTGGTTTATATGAAATATGGAGATATTGTTGTATATAAAAATCAGATTGGAACAGTGGTAGAAAGCGAAAATGATTTCAAGTTCCATCCATGTAATTATGGAAGTTGTTCATTTAGTTTGTTGGATACAATTACAGATGAGGATGTAAGAGAAGCAACGCACGATGAAAAGCTGGAATTGATAGAAAGAGAATTTATATGGGGTAATGTGATTAAGATTCATTGCATCGGAGAATATCAGATTGTAGAGTATATTGATAAAAGAGATAAGAAAACATATTATCACGGATACATTAACTATAGCGATACAAACCATTCCTATTTATACTTGGATTCTGCATTGATTGGATGTATTGGATATAAATATGAGGGTGGAAATGGGAAAGCTGCGATGTATTTTGAAAAAATGATTGGGTTAGAATAGGCACAGGAACCAAGTTTTCATGTGGAGAATAAATTATGAAGAACGAAATATATTCGGTTGCTTATAATGATAAATACGGTGAGGGATTTTCTGAAATAGAACCGTGGATTATAAGTGATTTTGGAAACGACTTAAAGAAGTGTAGAATTAAAGCAAATGAATTGATTAGAGAACGGTGCAAAAATGTCACAATTTTTAAATGCAGTGAGCTTCCAGAAATAGTGACTTGGGATTATGTAAAAGCACATCAATTGTAAGTTTACTTTGAAATAGGAGATGATTATATATGAAATGCAAATGTATAGATAATTCAAGTAGTAATGGTAATTTTACACTTGGATGTATTTATAGAGTAGAAGAAAATGTGGGAATATGGCAGCCAATATTATGCAGATTTAGAGACTGGGATAATCCTGGTAAATTATCTGAAGGAACAATTTTTGAATTTGCGATGTGTAAATTTAAAGTGTTGTAAAAGATTGTTTTTACGTAGAATGGAAAGGAAATAAAATATGCCAAAGAAAATTATATATACGGATGAATTTGGAAACAAGATAGATGTTAATTCAATTGAGGGTATTCATGTTATACTTAATGACATTTTTATGACATGTGATAATGAAAATAGTTGTATATGTGTAAAAGAAAATATTAAGTCAAGTGTAGAGAAATGTTATGAAACCAGAAAACTAGAAATTAAAACTGGTAAACCTCAAGATAAAAGTAGCATTTGGTAAGGAAATTTATTATGGGTAAATATATGGATAATCCAAGTTTCAGGAGGAGAATAACGCAGTGAAATATAAATGGAAATACTTTATTGTCTTGAATTGGGAAGATACACTGAATAATTTAGTAGAAGATAAGATAGGTGAAGAATTAATTATTTGCTGCGATGTAGCAGTTGCAAAATCTTTTGATTCTACGGATGAATTATTAGAATGGGTAAACGAAAATACAGATTTAAAATCAGAAAATGGAGATTTTAAAATAGAGGGACAATATTTACCAGTTGAAATCTAAGTTTCAGGAGGACTATATATGGAAATTAGTTCAGATATTGATAGTGTAATAAATTTCCTTAAAAAGAAAAAAGAAGAGGGTTATAAATCAGTAGAGTTAATTGATGACGCAAGAGATTATGGATGGTTTTATATTAACCCGACATTGAAATTTATCTATAATAAACGAGAACCTGGTGTTTTAGGAATAGATATAAGAACAAAAAGACTTTGAAATTTAACTTTCCTTTGGAAATAGAAAGGGGGTAATATTATGGAAATAAAAAACTATTTACCTAAAAGAATCCGAGATAGAGTCGTGAGAGTGGATGTTGAGGCTGATTTTGATTATGAAAAAAATCGAAGCGTTCAACATTATTTTGTCACACTTGATGATGGAACTGCATTTGATGCTACTACAATAAAAGAGTTGAAAGAAACGGCAAATAGAATAGAATCAAAATCGAAGTAAAGAATGATTTATTGGGAATACTGGAAGAGGTGATATAGATGTCAAGAACAATGGATAAGCCAAATAAGGTAAAAGCAAAACTCATTGTTGAGGTTGAAGCAGAATTTTATGATGATGAATCATCAGAAGAGACATTAAGATATTGCGTTGAGCAAGATTTGGAAGATGCAGGATTAAATGTTATTGATGTATCAGTAATGAATTGACGATTTCTTGGTAAATAGATTGGAGATGATAACAAAATGGTAAAATTAAAAGTTGGTAGAAATATAATTGAACTTGATGAAAAAGATCTAATTTTAGATAACGGAGCTTGTTATCAAATTGTTACTAAAAAAGTTGGAGGATTTGATTGGCATTATCCTATAATGAGTAAGAAGTTGTTTAATGATTTAAAAAAACTTGAATTAATTTTCACAAGTGAAGGATTAAAACAAGATGCTATAAAGAAATATGGTACATCAGTAATAACTTATTGGAAGTTTAACATTGAAAGAATGCAAAAATTTGGATATTAAATCCAAAGAAAAATTGCTTTCAAGTGGAGGCAGATGTGTTATATAATATTGGTGATAAATTGAAATGTAAACATGAATTTAGCGGTGAAACCGAGGAGCAGCAATGATTAATTTGAATTGGTTGAAAAATAAGATATGTGAAAAAGAGATTGTTTGGGATAAAATCCGAATGTACGGAGAGGAGGAACATCAATTCAGCTATTGGATAATGGCAGTCATCTCCACCGATAATAAGATAGAATGGTATGTAAAAAATACAGCTATTAACGAAGTTATTTTCGAAGGAAATACATATGAATCCTGTGTTAATTTTCTTGAAACACTTATAAATAAGTTGGTTGAAACTGGAAAATATAAATATTTGGAATAAATGAAAGTAGAAGCAGAATAAACTGCTTCTTTTTTAATGCAGAAAACGAGGTGATAATAATGAATATGGGAAATCCAAAAAGAGCATCAAGATTTTTATGTCTTCACTGTATGAAAATTAATCAGTTAGGAAGTGGTATACAGAGAAATGGAAATCAGCGTAAGAAGAAACATATCAAAGACTTAACATGTTTTAATGAAGGCTGTAATGGAGAAATCACGAAAAACGTAGAAATTCGTTGGTGTGACGATTATCTGGAAATGTTGGATTATGCTCAACGAATTAGATCACGTTATTATACGGATAAAGTAGAGAATAATATGTAGGAAGGTGGAATATAGTATGGAAAATTATAAAATTAGTTATAGTGGTGATACTCAAATTAAAAATATTCACCATATAGGTGTTGATTATAATGGAAATTACTATAGTGTAATTTTCGGAGAATATGTAAATGGAGGATTCTTTAGTATTCCGAACTGGAATTGCGGTGGCGAGTTAGCTGGGCTTAGTGATGTGTTTTGGAATACAGAATCTATTCAGAAATCATTAAAAAGTAAAAGAGCAGCTAAAGCTATTGCAAAAGCGATAGCAGATTACACAAAGGAGTGATAATTATGTGTTATAAGATAGAAGTACAAAATAGAAATGCTGAGAAGCTTAATAGGAAGTTGGATGAGTTAAACGCACCACAGTTTTTAAGAGATTACTTGAATGAGTTGGAAAGTAAAAGTGGAGCGTTAAATTATTTAGTGGCAATTAAAGATTTTTTACAGTGGTTGATTGAAAATAATATCATTAATAAGAAATCAATTTCTGGAATAGAAGTTCCTGATTTTAGTGACTTGCGACCACAAAATATTAGTTCGTACCTTAGATATAAGGAAACAAATGGAATGTCGCCAACCACAACGGAAACAAGAAAAAATATCATTAAAAGTTTTATAAAAAATGTATATTCATATAGAGAATGTTTATTGAGAGAACTCTATAATAGTATGGAAGATTTTAGTAAACAAATAAAGTATAAAGGAATATCTTCTAAAAACAACTTAACACAAAAACTTCCAACAGAAAATCAGCTTAATGATATGGAAGAAAAAATAATGTGGAAAAAGGATGAATGTGTAAGGAATAGAAATATTGCTATTTTTCGTGTCTTAAGAGGAACTGGAATAAGAGAGTCTGAACTTGCTGGCTTGGATTTATCAGATTTGCATTTAGATGAAAATAGTGAATGTATTGATCTTAATGATATGTCACATATTATGGTTTTACCAAAAGGATATCAAAGAGAAACTGAAAAAAGACCTGTATATCTTACTGGATCTGCTCTGAAAGCATTAAGAGAATGGCTAGAGTACAGAAATACATTGAATAATATTGTAGACAAAGAAGCTGTGTTCGTAAATAAAAATGGTACACGTACAACAGAGAGAAACATCAAACAGATATTTGAAAATTATGGAAATGGTATTACTCCACATATGATGAGACATTATTATGCCAGTATAATGAACAGAAATGGAAATCTTGCATTTGTTCAGCAACAGCTTGGACATAGTAGTGTGAATACAACAGTTAATAACTATGCGAATGGTGCAGTGGGAATGAAAGAGAAACTGATGGAGATGTGATTATGGTTGAATATATTGGAAAGAAAATCAGAACTGAAAAGAGAATAACAGTAAGAGGGCTTGCGAAAATGGCTGACATTGCACCAAGTACAATCAGCAAATGGGAAAATGGAAGTGCTGTTCCTGATTTAGCTGTACTTGATTTGGTTGCTAAGGCAATGGAAGTGAATCCGTTCGATCTTGTTAAATTTGTGTAATATGTATACGACACTAGTTTTTAGTGTCGCTGTGAACTTTGTTAACTTCGTTTGTTACGAGATTTCGAATCCACCCAGATAAGGTTCGCCCATCTGTACATGCAATTTTTTCAGCCTTTGCTTTAACGTCTCTTGATAAGACAACCATTACTCTTGTGTTCTCTGGTTTGATTTTACCTTGTGGCATATTATCTTCTCCTTTATCATTTTATAAACTATATTATAAGTTGTTGTAAACTGTATGTCAATTATTTTAAAAAACTGGCGTAAACCTATTGACAAGTTGTCATCAACTCGCTATAATGCGAAGCATAAGAAGTAAACAAAAAATAAAAAACGTAGGACATTACATAAGAAGAAAGGAGGTAAAAGGAATGACTGTAAACTTTGGGGATGTTATGATGATTGACTTTGGAAAAGACAAAATTAATTCAGTTCAAGTAGGAGTAAGACCAGGTGTAATCATTCAGAACGACATCGGGAACAAATATTCTCCAACCTCAATAGCTGTTCCTTTGACCAGTGAAATCAAGAAATTAAATATGCCATGTCATAAAGTCCTACATATGAATGAACAAAATGGCTTGACGGAAGATTCAATGGTGCTTGGAGAGCAAGTAAGGGTAATTGACAAAAATTCGATATTATACAAAATGGGCACTTTAAACGATGGCGAATGTGATCTTGTCGTTAAAGCATATTTTGCAAATGTACCTAGAAGGAGGGTTAGTTGTGGCTGAATATAAGACTATCACAAAGAAAGAATTGAGAGAATTGCTTGATAAATATCCAAAAGATGAAGAGTTCAATATTATCCAAACTCAACTTGAAATGACAATTATTCCATTAGGAGAGCGGATAGCAAATAAGGTAGACATTTTGGAAATTGCAAATGCAGCAAAAACAATGATTTATTCAGAGAATAAATTCATGTCACAAGTTGACATGCACAGTGTAAGGCAAGATATATTTAATATAGAAAGAAATGGTGTAATGAATACGTTACTACTGCCGAGATTTTCTAATAAAGAATAACTTTAGTGTCCTGATTATAGGACACCATACATATTAAAATGCAAACATGAACAAGAAATCGAACAAGTGTTTGTTTTATACTTGACACAAACATATGTTTGGACTATGATTATTATTGTAAGAGAAATAATGGAAATAAAAAACAGTCCGAATGACGTGGCTGCAACCAAGATTAAGTCATTACATATTTTGGCATAATTTTCCAGTTATGTCAAGTTCAGTATGGCTAAAATCATAGCCTGTTTCCAATATTTTATCAAAATTTAATATTTTTATAGGGCATTCGCCAAGTGGTAAGGCACAGGATTTTGATTCCTGCATTATATCAGTTCGAATCTGATATGCCCTGCTTTGTGACATTCCACCCGGTATGTTACAGAACGCAAGTGATTTCCTTGTAAGAGCAAAATGTGTAGTTGCTATAGTTCTACCATAGTTTAATCCACTAACGGATTACAAGCTGATACTATAGGACTTCTTGATAAACTTACGATAGTGTCAGCAGCTTGGATCATTAGCACAATTGGTTAGTGCATTCGGCTCATAACCGAAAGGCTCAGAGTTCAAGTCTCTGATGATCCATTGCTAAATCAAACAAAGAGAGGAGATGATTACGTTGGCACAATATGTAATTACAGACGGTTCTCGTTGGATTATGAGAAATCGTAATGGTAAATATGTTCCAACATCTTGCGAGGCATTGGCTGATACATTTTCAAATAAAGCAGCCAATAATCTATATAATAACTCGCTACCCGAAGCCTTGAAATCAGTATTTTATATCCAAAAAATTGACACTCCACCTGATAATGTAAAGCAGATTACTCAATCGGAAGTGGAAAATAACACTGAAAAGGTTATGGTTGCCGAAAATATTCAGAAATGGATCAATAAAATAACTGATCTAAATGGATTGGCAACAGATGCATTACATAGAAAAGAAGAGTTGTGTGAAGAACTTAGCTTTGTAGATAGGGAATTATCTGATATCAATCATTATATAGAATTTTGCAATCTTAATGCAGCACAAGGATGGAAAGCATATAAGATGATAAAGGAACGGAGGATAAAAAGAAGAAGTATCAAAAATGAGATACAAATTCTTAACATTATTCTTGATAAAAAGATTTCTGACACAATTACAAATGAGATTTTGGAATCCATGTCGAAAATGGATAAGCGTACATATGAACCACGAGTAATGAACGAGCTGTTTGATTTGTAAAGGAAGGATATACATATGGTGATTTGTAAAAATTGTTATATTCCGATGATTGGTGTTATGTCGTTCTCAAAGGACAAGCATGAGAAGTTTTGTCGTTGTCCTAAGTGTAGGGCAGAAACAAGACATACAAAATTAGACGATTCTGAATTAAATTTTGGAGAATATTTACATAGAGAGTTAGAAAGAAAAAGGAAATGAAGTAAGGTAGGTGCATGAAGTGAAAGACGAAATATTGCGTGAAAAATTAAATAATCTTTCATCACAACAGTTGGAATGGATTAATGAATACTGTGTAAATGATATGTCAAAATTGAAGAAAATTAGTTACAATGCATTTTTCAGGTATGGGATTCCAGCACATGAACATGACGAATTGTACGATGATGCAATGAATGTTCTGATGGAAAGTGTTATCAACTTTGATTCATCTCAAGGTGCGAGTTTTAAAACTTACCTTATCAATAATATTAAAAAATCTGTTATTGACTGGTATAGAGACAACTATCAGAGATGTAAAAGAAAAAATCTATTAACTGATAAAAATGGAAAGATAGTAAAGGTTGATAAAAATGGAAATGTAACAGATGACGATAAAGGAAAACCAGTTATTATTCCAGATACTTCATTTGATGCACCTACTGAAGAAGATAATGATTTAGTAGAAAAAATTGCATCTGACTTTAACGTAGAAGACAAGAGTGAGTTCGATTTTAGTGCCGATGAAAAAGTTGATAATTTTATTGATTCTTTACCGAAGATACAAAAAAATATTTTGCTGATGCGGATGGAGAATGTTCCTGCTGATAATATAAAACAAAAATTGAATATATCAGATAGAGAATATAGTAGTGCTATGAAGTCAATTAAGATAAATAAAGGACTTTCAGTGTTTTCAAAGAATAAAAATGATGGGAATTATGATGTGGAGGTAAATAATATGGAAGACAGAATTATTGAAATTAGCGAATCTGAAAATTACAGGACGGACAAGTATAGTATGTATTCGTTGTTACAGGATAAGAAAAATGGAGACGTGAACTGCAACTACATTTTGCAACGTGAACCTTTTCAGTGGACTACAGAAGAAGCAAATAGATATTTCTGCCGTATTCTAAGTAATCTTCCTATTCCTGAAATTATTCTTTGTGAACAGAAGAAAAAAGGCTTAACAATTTCTCATTTGATTGATGGATTGCAAAGACTTTCGTATGCTGAAGCCTTCAAAGAAAATCGTATTAAGATTGGTTCAGCAGGAGCAGAGAGACATTTAATTCAGTATAGAGATTATGTCTTAGATGATAATGGAAATCGTGTACTTGATGAAGATGGCTTACCAGAATATGAGATGAAAATATTTGATGTTATAGGGAAATATTATAAAGATCTTCCTGATGAGTTAAAGAAACGATTCAATAATTTCAATATAAACGTAACAAAGTTCTTTGATTGTACAGATGAACAGATTGCAGATCATATTCGTGATTATAACAATCATGCGAGCATGAATAAGGAACAGGGCGGGTTTCTTAATGTATCTGCACAGACAGCAGGATATATTAAAAATATTTCACAGAAAAACACATTCTTTAAAAATTGTGGGAAGTTTACAGATAATAATGTTATTAAGGGAAAGTTGGAACGTGTTGTTGCAGAATCAATAATGTTAATGTTCTTCCGTGATTCATGGAAAGCAAAACTTGATACAATTTACAAATATGTTGATGAAAACGCAACAGAACAGCAGTTCTTAAAACTTAATTCACACTTCAATAGATTAGAATTGGCGTTAGGAGAAGATAACAAAGATTTAAAATTATTACTTACTCCAACAACAATGCCAATGTGGATTGCTGTATTTGATAAATTTACTACATATAACATGGATGATTCTAATTTTGTTGATTTCTTAAATGCATATAACACAGAGTTAAAAGACAAGGAAATTGATGGTGTTTCTATGGCAGATTTTAAGGATCAGCAGACAAAGAAAAAGGCAACTATTACAGGTAAAATTGATTTACTTGTAAAATTGATGAATGAATTTTTACATATTGATATAACAGAAACAAGTAGTACGGAAGTAGAGAATAACAATACGGAAGAAAATGAGCAAGATAATCCAGAAGAAACAACTCTTTCTTTTGTTCAGGAAAATGTAAATCCAAATGTGACGGACGAAGATATAAGCCTTTACACAGACATGGTAGAAGATTGTGTTAAGATTGACGATCCAGTTTATAAAGAGTGTGGAATGGCATTAGTAGCACTCATGGCATATGCTTGCCAAAACGATAAGGATCAAGACTTTGAAAGATGGATTGAAAATTATCGTAATAAATCCGAATTTAGTCCATCGCAGAAAGTTAATTATACATATATGAAACGCAGCTTTGATAATTTCGTAGCAAATGCGTAATCAATTTGGTAATAAGCAATAGCTTTTACATAAAAAAGATGGACAACGTTGTGTCGTGAAGTTCCTGTTGTCCATCTCTCATATCAAACTAAAGGAATAATCCAAAAGTCGATATACATATATTGTAGTCTTTTCTTAAGGTTAAATCAACAACCAAATTGACATTCTTCTCGTTCTGAGTTGGATTATTCCATTATTAAAAATTGTAAGGGAGAATATTTATGATGAGTAAACGCACTACTTAATGGGAAATTATGCAAATCTTGTGAGACATGGTGCTTGTGGTTTGTGCGAATGAGATTATGCAGGCACCGACTTATTGGAGATATTAGAGAGGAGTACAAATATGAATTTAAAAATCAGAAGGAAGAAACGTTATAAGAGAGGTATGCTTCGTAAAATTCGGGCTGGTTGGCATGAATTTGACGCAAATCATTTCTTCCTTTGTAAAAATAATTGGTTGAAAATGCATGGTTATCCAATGAAAAGAAAGTTGTATAACAAATAAATAGAGGATGTTTTATGAAACATGGGATGAATTGTGTGATATGGGAATAGACTTGTTCCAAAAATCGAAGAATGTTGATGACTAAATATAGCAAAAGGTATCTTTTTCAAAAGAGAAAAAGATACCAATTACTTAATAAATTAAGTTTATACGACATTGAAATTCTTCTTAGTTAATTCTTTATCGTATTTTTCTACTGCTATATTAGCAACATATTCAGCAAATTTACGATGGTGTTCTTTCCATCCACCATCTTCTTTAATGATATGTTGCTGCGCAGCACCACCATAAACCATGCGACCATCTGGCATTTTGGCTGATAAAGACATAAAACTCACCTCCTCTCGAATTATATGTATTATATGTCGGCTTTATTAGAACGTCAAGCAGAAGCAAGATTGAAACACGGAAAGGAAAATTTTTTTCTTTGGATTGTGAGGTGAAATAAGACATGGATAACAATAAAGACTTTGATGAGCTTTTATATTTATTGGATAAATATAAAGATAAAATCACAGTAAAAGTTCATCATTATATTCAAGGAAATATTGATAGTGGAATTATAGGACATAGGAGTGATTACCCAGATTATGAAGACATAGAAGAAGTCAGCAAAGATAAAGATGGGAATATTGAATTATCAATTTGTGTAATGGATTGAATACGAATAAAGTTCGTTTCTTTGGAAGAGAGGTAAAAGAATGAATAATATTGATGAAATGAAGAAAGAAGTGTATTTTGCAAATAGAGTGATTGGGGCGATTGATAATATCAAAACTCCAATGCTTATGTATGAAGAAGAAAAGCAAGTTGTAAGAAAAGCACTTCAAATGTACATTGATAAAATTGAAGATAAAATGTGTGGGAATTAAATCACAGTAAAGTTCGATTTCTTTGGAAAATGAAAGGAGAAAAATATGATTACAAAGACATTATATACTTGTCAGTTCTGTAATACTGATTATACAAAGAAAGAAAAAGCAATGGAATGTGAGAAGAATCACAAAGTTTTGGAGACAGCAACAATTATAGGCAACTATAAATCATTAAAATCTATCCCAGATGGATGCCCTACGAAGGTTAAAGTGAAGTTCAAGGGTTCAGATAGGTGGATAGAGTATAAGAGATAATTAGGAGGTTGTTTTTATGAGTAATGAATTTAGAAAATGTAATTTTTGTTCGTACTACGATGAATATGAAGGGTGTGAATGGGGATGTAATAACTATGAAGACTTTAAACCAGATAATGACAGAATTATTACAAAAGCAAAAGAAAAAGGAATATCTGTAGCAGATGTGGTAGCCTTAATAAATATAAATTGAAGCACAAGAAAACTTCGTTTCATTGTAAAAAATTTCTGAGCGATTCAGCTCAATAAAATTCCCAAATTAAAAAGAGAATATAGATGTGCAACCAATTAACATTCATATTTACGACAAAGGATGGAGTTACATACTATAAGGGCGCACCTGAGAAACTGATTGAGCATTGTACAAAAGTAATGGACTCAAGTGGCGAAATTGTAGAGAATAACGACAATGACACATTAAGTAATGCAATTACAGCAATGACAAGTAATGCGATGAGATGCATTGCAGTTACAATGGCAGATGGTGATTTAGTAGAGAATGAAATACCAAATAACATGATATTCCTTGGAATTATTGGTGTTGTAGATCCTGTAAGAGATGAAGTACCGAGTGCAGTAAAAACAGCACATAAGGCTGGTATTCAAGTTATTGAAATTACAGGCGATTGTATTGAGACAGCAGTTGCAGTTGCTACAGAGTGTGGAATTTACAAAGATGGAGATTTAGCACTTACAAATGATGAATTTGAAGCGATGTCAGATGATGAAGTAAAGAGTATAATTCCTCGATTGAGAGTTATTTCAAGATGCTCACCAAACACAAAACTCAGACTTGTCACATTAGCACAAGAGATTGGAAAGTCAGTTGCAATGACAGGTGATGGTGTAAATGATAGTCCTGCTTTAAAGAGAGCTGATGTTGGTTTTGGTATGCAAGGTGGATCAGATGTAGCAAAAGAAGCTTCAGACATTGTATTGACAGATGATAACTTTGCAAGTGTTGTAAAGGCAGTAGAACTTGGAAGAACATTTATGCACAATATTATGATGTTCCTTGAATTCCAGTTACCTATCAATATTTCACTTCTGATTCTCAGTGTTATCTATCCAATGATTGCAACAGGTGCATTACTTGCTTCGGTTCAGATTCTGATTGTAAATATTATTATGGATTCCCTTAATTCACTATCATTCGGTGGCGAACCACCAAAAGATGAGTATATGACAGAGAAACCTATCAAGAAAGGTTCTGGCTTATTCATTAGAGGAGCAAAGAAACGTATTGCAATAAGTACGGTAGCATTTATTGCACTCTATGGAATTATTACATTTAGCCCAATTGCTAATATGTTTGCGACTGAGACAGAAGCTATAACAGCGAGATTCGCATTGTTATGCTTTATGGCAGTATTTAATGGATTTAATATTCGTACAGAGCATATTAATTTATTCAATGGCATTGGAAAGAACAAACTGTTCTCAGCCATTGCAATCGGAATTTTTGTAATGACTTTTGCTCTTTGCAACTTCGCAGAAAATCTTATTAAGGTTACAGCTTTAGATTTTAAACATTGGGTAGTAGTTGCAATTCTAGCGTTTATGGTTATTCCAATTGATCTTATTAGAAAGATTATTGAGAAGAAAAGAGAGAATAGAATGCTTGAAAGAGTTCGTGAAGGAGCAAGAAAGACAAGAGAACGTGCAGAAGGAAGTAGAATTGCATATGATTCTAGCGCACAGGCTAATGAGAGAAGACTTGCTAATTCTGAAAGAGAGCGCAATGCTCGTCAGATCCTTGATGATATGAAGAGACAGAGAGGTAATAAGTAATGATTGTATTAAACATTGGAGTTTTCGTGATCTGTCTCGGTGTATGCTTTGGAGCAGGTTTTATTGTAGGAAAACGTAAGAAGAATAAATAATTCAAGAGTTGGTAGGTGTCATAGCCTACTGACTCTATCAATATACCATATATAGTAACTATAAAACACAATATATACTATATATGGTATATAAATTATATTAGAAGGAAACGCACATTTCTTATGAAATTTTTTGGAGGTTAAGACAATGACAATTGAGCAGATTAAGGACAAATTAAAATCAAAAGAGTATGACTTCCTGAGAACAGATAAGAATTTGGGTAACAACATCATTATCTTAACTCTTGGTGGAAGTCATGCATATGGAATGGATAAAGAAGGATCTGATTTAGACGTGAGAGGTATTGCACTCAACAGCAAATCAGATATTTTACTTGGAACAGACTTTGAACAGGTCGTAGATGTTGATACGGATACAACAATGTATTCGTTTAATAAAATGATACAGCTTTTAGCATCAAGCAATCCTAATACAATTGAACAACTTGGCTGTCTACCAGAACATTATTTACATTTATCTGACATTGGTAAAGAATTATTAGATAATAGAAAAATGTTTCTTTCTCAGATTTGTATTCATACCTTTGGAGGTTATGCAGGTTCTCAGCTAAGACGTATGGAGAACAAGGCTGCAAGATTAGTTGGTCAGGCAGAAAATGAAGCCTACATTTTAAAAAGTATCAACAATGCAAGATATGAATTTAAAAACAGATATTATCCTCATGAAAATAGTGATGTAAAACTATATATTGATAAGGCTGTTCAAGAAGGATATGATAGCGAGATTTTTATGGATGTAAACTTGCAGCATTATCCGTTAAGAGATTGGGCTGGTATGTGGAACGAAATGAAGTCCATTGTTAGTAGTTATAGCAAATTTGGTAAAAGAAATGAAAAGGCTGTAGCCCATGATAAATTAGGAAAACATATGGCTCATTTGATTCGATTATATATGATGTGTATTGATATTCTGGAAAAGGAAGAGATTATCACTTATAGATCAGATGAACACGATTTACTCATGAGTATTAGAAACGGAGAATATTTAGACGAGAATAGACAGCCTATTTCTGAATTCTATGATTTATTAAATGAATATGAAAAACGTTTTGAATACGCAAAAGAAAATACATCTTTGCCTGATAAACCTGATTATAAGAAAATCAATGAATTTAAGATGTATGTAAATGAGAGAATTGTGAAAGGAGATATCTGATGGAAATATCAAATAGAGCAAAAGAAAGATTCTGTAAGGATTGCAATATACCAATTAGATTATTCCAAGAGCCATATTTTTTAGATAGAATTAAGCTTTTTGATGATTTTTATGGAACTGTTGACAAGTGGATTAGATTTGCAAGTGAATTGCAAGAGTATAATTGTGAGCAGGACTATTTTGAAGAATATAATCGTGTAAAGGACGCAGCTATTACAAGTATCAAAGAGTCAGAGGCATATCAGAGATTTAATGCGGAAGATATGAACAAATTCACTGTGACTCATAAAAATTTACCTAATAAAGATATATTTAAACCAACCAATGATGGAAGAGTTTTTATCAGTATTGATATGAAAAAGGCTAATTTTTTATCTTTACATGAATACGATAGAGATATGTTTCGTGGAACTGATACATGGGAAGATTTTATTTCTCAATTCACAGATAACGAGCATATTACAAATAGTAAATATATTCGTCAGGTTATTCTTGGTAATTGTAATCCTAAAAGACATATCACCTATGAAAAGTACCTTATGGATCAGACATTATCGTTATTATATGACATTGTTGGTGAAGAACGAATTGTATTCTTTTCAAATGATGAAATTGTTTATGATATGACAACGGCAAGTAATTTACACACATTGAGTCTTGTGAAAAATTGTGTTGAAGAAAGATTAAGTACAAAATCTAATATTCCATTCAGAGTTGAATTATTTTCGCTTCACAAAATCAATGGTACTGACGGGTACTGTAAGAAAATCTACAAAGCAAATGGAGAATATAATATTGAGTTTAAGTGTTTGGATAATTATATGATGCCATTCGTACTTAGACACTTCTTGGGAGAAGAAGTAACCGAAAGTGACAAGGTATTCTACCACGAGGGATTGCTTGCAAAGTTTGTTGATATACCAAAAATCGAGGTGAATTTGAATGAAGAAATTGAAAATTGAAATTCCGTCTGGAGCAAATGAAATTATCCATAGTCTACAAAATAATGGATATGAAGCTTTCTTAGTCGGAGGATGTGTGAGAGATAGTGTTCTTGGCAGACCAATTCACGATTATGACATTACAACTTCTGCCACACCAAATGAAATGATGGAAGTGTTCAAGGACAAAAAAATTATTGAAACTGGTTTACAACATGGAACTATTACCATTGTAATTGATGGCGAGGGATATGAATGTACCACTTACAGAATTGACGGTAATTACTCAGATAGTCGTAGACCTGATAGCGTAACATTTACACGAAATCTTAAAGAAGATTTAAAGCGTAGAGATTTTACAATCAATGCAATGGCATACAATGATGAAGTTGGACTTGTAGATCCGTTTAATGGTATGGAAGACATTGAGCATTATAAAATCAAATGTGTTGGTAGAGCAGAGGATAGATTTTCAGAAGATGCTTTAAGGATTTTACGTGCTATTCGGTTTGCTTCACAACTGGGATTTGTGGTTGACTCTGATGTAAGTTTGAACATTCATAAAATGTATAAGAATTTAGAGAATATATCTATTGAGAGAATCAACAGTGAGTTCTGTAAGATTGCATTATCAAGCGAGTTTTATATACAGATAGGATTATTCCGTGAAGTATTCTCGTTATTTATTCCTGAAATTAAAGATATGTTTGGCTTTCAACAGAATAATCCATATCACGTCTATGATGTATGGGAACATACAATTCATGCAGTAGAAGCTTATGAATGTGATTGTGAACCCGACTTGAATCCAAGAGATTTGATTACATCGTTGGCTGTATTTTTTCATGATATTGGAAAGCCACATTGTTACCAAGATGGCAAGGATGGCATTAGACATTTCAAAGGTCATGGAAGAGTCAGTGCTGATATGACTGATAAAATAATGAAAAGACTTCGTTTTGATAATGATACAAGAGAAAAGGTCGTTGAATTAGTCTATTATCATGATGCTACTTTTGAGGTGGGAAAGAAATATATCAAGAGATGGCTTAATAAAATCGGAGAAGAACAGTTTAGAAGATTATTAAATGTTCGTAGAGCTGATATTAAAGCACAGGCAGACATTAATCAGGAAACAAGATTACAAAAGATTGATAATATCGAATACATTTTAGAAGAAGTCTTACAAGATGATGAATGTTTTTCTCTAAAGGATTTAGCAGTTAATGGAAAAGATGTAATGGATACAATGCTCATTAAAAGTGGAAAAGAAGTTGGCTACTGGCTCAATGAAATCTTAACTCGTGTAATAGATGGAAGATTAAAAAATGATAGAGAAGATCTTATTTATTGGATGACTGGTATTACAGATGGTTGGATTAAATATTAAAGGAGTGACTATGTATAATACAGGAGACATTTACAAAATTATTCAAGATGCATTAGACGCAAATCAGATATATTGTGCAGATTCTAAACTTGGTGATGGTTCAGAAGATACTTATGAGACAGATACGGAATTTGTTTCTGGCAACGATGCTCACTTGATTGCAACTGTTAAACATCAGCATTTTGATTATAATCGTCCTTATCAAGAAAACGAACATATAGAAACAACAAAATTTAGGATTAAAGTTGAGATGATAGAGTGAGGTGAGAGAGTGAAAATAAAAGATAAAATACGAAATAAATTAAGAACTTGGTTGTTTGAGACTGAATTAAAGGACTTGCAAAAATCTACCATACAGATGCAAATGGCACGAAATCAATATTCAGACGCATATAGATTAGTCAATGACTGTCATCAATTAATGAATTCAATGATGGATGTCGGAACTGATATTCATTTATATGACGATCATTCTTGGGCAGTTGTATGTATTAAAGGTCATCCAGAGTATGTATCATTTATACCATTGTCATCTGATGATGCTCGTAGTGTAATCAGATTTTTACAACGATTCAAATATTCAAATAAGGTGGTTGATTCACCTTTTGGATTTAAAAATATGATTAATGATCATATTATGGATAATCCATTTGTAAAGTAGAGAATAATCTAATATAGAAGCAATTCTATTCACAGCTGATCAGCCAAATTTTCCAAATAAAAGTAACAAGAAATATTTTTTTCATTCGATTAGGCAGACGTGCTTATTTTCGAGTGACTTTTACAACAAAATAATATTAAAACGAAAGGATTTAACAGTAAATTCTAGGATAAATGATTGCGCAGTCTCTGTAGATTAAAGGATTTTGACAGAGAATAAAAAAAATAATTATTGTGAGTTAAGTGTAATTGAGCTTTGCAGTGGTATTGGCGCACAGATGAAGGGAATTGATAATACTCATCTTTTCAATGCAAATATGATTGCAACAGCAGATTTAGACAAAGAAGTAGTAGTTAGTTATGCTGCAATTCATTGTGGATTAACTAACGAGATGATTGTAAATTATGAAGACTATCCAAGTAAAGAAGAAATGGTAAAACAGCTTACAGATAAGAGACTTGGATATGATTTTAAGAAAGATGTTCCGTATGATTGGGAGAAGCTTTCACGAAAGAAGGACAAGACAAAAGGTATTGAGAAATATTGGTTAGCAGACCATATTTCACATAATCTTGGTGATATGATGCAGATTGAATTATTGCCATATAGTGATTTACTTACATACTCGACTCCATGTTTTACAGGAAATACACTTGTTTTAACAGACAGTGGTTTTAAGAAGATTTCTGAGGTTACATTAGAGGATAAAGTATTAACGCATAACAATGAATATAAGGAAGTTTTGGACAGTAAATGTACAGGTAACAAAAATATTTATATAGTTGATGCAATGTGTAGTAACAAAACAGAATGCACAGAAAACCATAAGTTCTATACGAGAGAAAAATACAGAGTATATCCTACATATGAAGATGGGCGAAGAGGGAATGTCAGAAAATTTAAAGATCCTAAATGGGTTGAATGTAAAAATTTAACTAAAAATCATTATTTAGGATATGCGATTAACCAAAATTCAATTTTGCCAACTTGGGATGGAATTGATTTAAAATGGAACGATGGAAGAAAAACAAGGCATAAAAATGATATCGAACCATTATTTACAAACCACAGTTTTTGGTGGATAGTTGGAAGATATTTAGGAGATGGATGGAGTAGAAAGGATAGTGGAATTATTATCTGCTGTAATAAAAATGAGACAAAAGAAATTCTTCCACATTTGAGAAATTGTGATTTTCATTATTGTATAGTTGAAGAAAGAACAGTTAATAAAATTCAAATAACTCTTAAAGAATTAGAATTATTTTTAAAACAATTCGGACACGGAGCTGAAAATAAAAAAATTCCCGGTTTTATTTTTGATATGCCAAAAGAATATATACAGAGTCTTATTGACGGATATTTAAGTGCAGACGGAAATACCAACAATGGTAAGAATAGAGTTGCAAGTGTTAGTAGGGAACTGATATACGGATTTGCTCAATTAGTAGCAAAAGCATATGAACGTCCATTTAGTATCAATTTTACAAAAAGAAATCCAATTGTTTTTATTGAGGGAAGAAAGTGTAATCAAAAAGATTCATGGGAATTAACATGGAAAGATAAAGAAAATAAACAGGATAAGGCTTTTTATGAAAATGGTTATGTATGGTTTCCAATTAGAAGAATTGAAAAAACTGATAGGGTTGAAAAAGTATATGACATTACCGTAAAAGACAATCACAGTTTTACTGCAAATGGAAGTATTGTACATAATTGCACGGATTTGTCAATCGCCGGTAAGCAGGAAGGATTAAAGTGGACATGCCATGATTGTGGTTGTGAATATGATCCATCTGAATTAGACGTAGATACTCGTTATATATGCCCTAATTGTGGCAGTCATAACATTAAATCAACTCGTTCAGGTTTATTGTATGAAGTTGAGAGACTTCTAGTAAAAGCAAAAGAGAAGAATACATTACCAAAGTATTTGCTTATGGAGAATGTAGATGCTCTTGTGTCAAAAAAATATATTGACAGTTTTAAGGATTGGTTGATTCGACTTGATAACTTGGGATATAACTCGTATTACCAGACAATCAATGCAAAGAATACAGGTATTCCACAGAATCGAAATAGAATCTTCTGTATCTCTATTCGTAAGGATATTGATACCAAGTCTTTTAAATTTCCACAGCCTTTTGATACAGGAATCAGATTAAAGGATTTATTAGAAACAGATAGCAGTGTTCTGGAGAAATATTTCTTATCTGATGAAGTACAGAAAAGACTTCAGATAACAGATCCAAAATTTGAAAAGAATATTGTTGGTACTACAAAACCTGAATTTAGAACTATCGGTCAGAGAGATTTAGTTTATCAGCAGGATTCAGTAATGGGTACTTTAGTGGCAACTGATTATAAACAGCCAAAACAGATTCTTGCAGATTCAAATAATATAAAAAGACTTTTTAATATTTATGGTGAAAATAAAGGAACTGGATTCGCAGGAAATGTTTGGGACAAAGATTATATTTCTCCAACAATAACAACATGCCAGGGAGGAAATTGGCAACCAATGGTCGAAGAAGATAGAGACAATTTAAGAGTTGTGAGAAAGCTCACACCAAAAGAGTACCACAGGCTCATGGGATTCGATGATATTGATTATGAGAACTGTAAAGCAGTTGGAATGTCTGATACCCAGGGATATAAACAAAGCGGTAACAGTATAGTGACAACTTGCATCTCTTTGTTGATTGAGCATTTATATAAGGCTCAGTATGACAATACATATATTTGTACAGATGAGAAGATGGCAAATTTTCATCAGCCACAAGTGGATTAAGTTCTGCTTGTGGTGAAACCAATAAAGTTTTCAATCCATTAAAGAATAAGTCTCCGTATGGATGGCATTTTGAACAAAATGTTTATCTTCCAAACGGAATTACAAGAGCATTAAAAGCTGGTGGCGGTTCAGGTAATATTCCAAAAGTTATTTCTAATATGTATTTTACATTAGAAGATGGAAATGAAAATTGTATAGAAAGATTATATAGAATTGATGAAGTAATAGAATTTGTGAAAACGCATGATAGTGTCAAAGAGGTGTTTTTATTCTGTAATGATGAAGTAATCGCAAGTTGGTTATCTGAAAATTTTAATTTGCCCTCTATTCAAAATGTAACTTATGAAAATGATGTTCAAAGAGTTGGAACTGTAAGTGAGAATAGTCTTATTGGCGGTAGAGTTATTGGAATAGAGGGTATTTGTTTCACATTAATGGCTTGTACTCATGGTTATGGTATGGGAAACATTTATGACAATAGAAAGTTGGTGTGAGATGAAAAATTCAGAAAATACACCAAATGAATTGATTTTTGTTGGTGGTATAGATAGTAATTTATGGTTGGATAATGGCAAACAGTTATCTAGGAACTTTAAACAAGGTTACAGAGTTTACAGTAGTGAAGGGATTACCTGTTCTATTACGACAAATGGTGGAGGTTTAGGCGGTTGCACTGGACTCTATCTTATAGAAACGGAGAATAATGAATAAAGACATACAATTTGAATTAACTTCAAGCAATTATGTTAATAAAAAATATACTGAATTTTACAAGAAACATGGATATATTCCAAAGATGTTCAATCCATATAATTGCAGTGAAATTACAGATATTGCACCAACTATTACTACTCAATGCGGAAGCATGACGAGTAGTAGTTCTATCTGTATTATTGAAGAAATTCCACAAGAAAAGGATATACACAGAGAATAATACAATAGAGAGTCAGTTATTGACTCTCTATAACAGAGGAGGTGAAACAATATAAATAAAGCGGAAAGACATGTAATAAACAAAAACCATCCAATGTATTTAGCTTGCGATAACTTATGTTTTCTGGCAAAAAATATGTATAATTTATGCAATTATACAATTCGCCAAGAATTCTTTGAGACAAAGAAAGTTAAGAAGTATGGTGACTTAAATAAGGAACTAAAACATACAGATGCTTTTATGGAACTTGGATCAAATGCAGCACAGATGGTTACAAAAGCATTGTGTAAGTCTTGGAAATCATTTCTTGTATCAGTTAAAGATTATACTATTCATCCAGAAAAGTATTTGGGAAAACCTAAGATACCAGCTTATAAAAAGAAAGACGGTAGATTTGTTTGTACTTTAACTAATATGCAGACTAAAGTGAAAGACGGTTATTTGTATTTTGCTTTTAAGAGAATGAAAGAGTATAACAATTTAATTCTCACAAAAGTTACAGGTCATCATTTGTCTACGAGAATTGTTCCAAAAGGTGGTTGTTATATTATTGAAATTGTTTATGACGATGAAAAGCAATGTAAAAGTGAATTGGATAGAAACAGAATTGCTTCGATTGATTTAGGTGTAAATAACTTTGTAACAATGGTAAATAACATAGGAGAATCTTCTATTGTTATAAATGGCAAAGGAATTAAATCTTATAATCAGTATTGGAATAAAAAGGTTTCTAAATTAAGAAGTATTGCGAAAACCGTAAATGGATCTGATTGGACCAAACAGATGCAGAGCCTTACAAATAAAAGATATTTCAAGATGGAGTATTTCATGCATTGTGCGAGCAAATGGATTGTTAGTTATTGTGTGAAACATAATATTGGAACACTTGTTATTGGTAAGAATGATGGTTGGAAACAGAAAACAAATATGTGTAAAATTACAAATCAGACTTTTACTCAAATACCATACGAAATTTTTCTTGAAAAGCTTGGATATAAGTGTGAAGAAACTGGTATAGATTTGATTAAAACAGAAGAAGCTTATACTTCAGGAACTTCTTTCTTAGACAATGAGTTGCCTGTTAAAGAAAATTATAACAAGTCAAGAAGAGTTTATAGAGGATTATTTAAAAGCAACAACGGAGAATATATAAATGCCGATGTTAATGGTGCATTTCAAATAATGCGTAAAGTATTCTCAAATGTAAAAGCAGATGAGATAGTGGGTGCATATTCACACCCTGTAATTATAAATTTGTAATTGCGAATGGCAAATAAAAAACCAATGAATGCCAATGAATGAAAAAATTGTAAAAGGGTTTTATGAAAAGCTCTTGCAAAAGAATATTACATTTGATGATTATATATTTTCATCAAAACAAATAAAGGATGATTTACAAGTAAAGCATAAACGTGTTTATAAAAGAAAAGTAGTCCAAATAGACATACCCAACAAGAATATTATAAGAGAATATAATAGTATGGAAGAGGCATATAAGATAACTGGAATATCATCTGGACAGATTTCGGATTGTTGTAAGGGTAATTGTAAAACAGCAGGTGGATATGCTTGGGCATATAATAACGGAAACGTTAATATTGAAGAAGTAATTAAACGTGCAACAATTCCAAATAGAACAAATGCAGTTGTGATTTTTCAAAAAGATAAAAATGGAAATATTATAAAAGAGTGGCAAAGTATAACAGAAGCATAGATTTCCTTTGGAGGTTGGAATGGGATTAATTGAAAAATATGAAAAAAGAAAACTAAGATATGAGAAGCAACTTTCTCAAATGTCAGATGATAGTGAACTATCAGAGTATGGATTTTGGGATAAGGGGTATCTGCGTGGAAAAATTGTAATATGTGATGACATTATAGACGATTTGAATAATATCTTAATTGGGAAGGAGAATTGATATTTTGAAAATTGCAGAAATGGATATTTCGGTTAGATTGTACACAATTTTACATAAGCACGGAATTGAAAACATTGAAGATATGAGTAATTACACATCTGATGACATCATTCGTTGGAAAGATATTGGAAGAAGATCGTTAGAAGAATTATTAAGTACAATGAAAAGCAATAACGTCAAATTTAAAGGAGAATAAAATAACAGGAGGTAAGCAACATGAAATACAGAAAGAAACCAGTAGTGATCGAAGCAGTTAGATATATGATTGAAGATTCTTTGCCAGATTGGTTTATGGATAGAGTATCAAATAATACTATTGTAATTCATGAAGACGGTACATGTCATATCAAAACATTGGAAGGAACAATGAAATCGGAATATGGTGATTACATAATTTTAGGTGTCAATGGTGAAGTATATCCTTGTAAGCCAGATGTTTTTGAAAAGACTTACGAAAAAATTTAGATGATAGGAGAATAAATCATATGAAGAAGAAAATTTTATATAGTTTGGCTTTACTATTAGCATTTATGTTTATATTAACCGGCTGTGCAAAATGCATTAGTACCGAAACATCTACAGTTCAAGTAAAAATAATAGATGAATATCATAGGGCTGCTTATACAACAATGTATTATAGTCCTGCGACTAAAACGATGATGCCACAATCGCATCCAGCAGTTTATAGAATTACTGTTGAATATAACGGTGTAGAATATAATATTTCTGGTAGTAATACATATAACAAATATTCAGACAAAATTGGAGAATATGTTGATGGAATATTAGAAACCAAGAAATATGACGATGGTACTGTTAGATACAATATTGTTGACTTACCATAGTAAATAAATGATATTACAAAAGACACAGTAAACCGAAGTTTCTTTGTAAATTTTGAAAGGAGAAAAGCAACAATGGGAATGGATTATCAGTATGCAGGAAGTGCAAGTTATCCAAGATTTGATAGAGAATTATGTGAAGTTGCAAAGGTTTTTGGTGGTATTGAGACTGCACATTTAAAAGAGAGAAGAGAAACAGAAAGTGAAAGACCATTAGGATATTGGTTTGGTTTTTTGAGTTCTGATGATTAAAAAGAACAAAAATTTAGTTTCCCAGAAGGAACAAATGATATATTAGTCAAGTGGTTTAATAATATCTATAGTGAAAGTTTCACACCAGAAGAAACGAAAATTGTGTGGAAAAATATATCTAAACATCCTGAAATTGAAGAAATTTCAAATCAGATATGGTATGAATTAGAAGCTTTATGTGAAGATAATGAGGCATGGGAACTATATTAAGAGAATAAATACATTGAAAGGAGCGAGAGATTTGCTGCAGCATTAAATCTGGATTTGCTCTGAGTAAGAAATGTTAGAAAGATATAAAATGTTACAAGGCGATTGCCTTGTAAAACTACAAGAACTAATTGATAACGGTGTAAAAGTAAATTCAGTCATATGTGATATTCCATACGGAACAACAGCTTGTTCTTGGGATGAAGTAATTCCATTTGATAAGATGTGGGGTTTGCTTTATAAAATCACATACGATGACTCGCCAATCGTTCTATTTTCTAGCCAACCATTTACTTCAAAATTAATAAATTCCAATATCAACAATTTTAGAGAAGAGATAATTTGGCTTAAAAATAAATCTGCGAGTGGCATGCAATATAAACAAAAGCATTTGAAAGTCCACGAAAATATCATTGTATTTGCTAAGAATGGTAAATATACATACAATCCTCAGAAATGGGAAGTTAAAGAAAAGGCTTCTGAAATTGTAGAGCAGATTGTTACAAAAAATCGTGTTCAAAAAGAACTATACAAGATGATTGATGAGGGTGTTTTACCTCAAAAGATTGAACCACAGGACATGAGAATTGTTGCACAGAATTTACCTAAGAGAATTTTTGAGGATTGTGTAAAAGAAGAGAATGAATTAGTTGTCGAAGCTGGTGAATTCTTTGGTAAGATGTGTGGTTCTGCAACTATGAATTGGGCTAAGAAGATTATTTTCGGAGAATAAATATGTGTAACCGTTGTAATTATGACTCACCTGACAATCAAATATATGTAGATCCATTAACAAATGAATATTATTTGGACATTGAAACATCTGAATGGGATGAATATGATGATGGATTTGTTCATCAGAGAGAATATATTGCGTATTGTCCTTGGTGTGGCAGGAAATTAGGAGAATAAAGAAATGAAGATAGAATTGATTAGATTAAAATTTAATGATACTCATTCATATAAGTATAAACCATTTAAGCATTGCTGTGATGAGATTCAGAATGATAAAGCTATTGTATTTACAGGTGAGGATTTGGTTTATAGCGATGATTGTTGGGACGATGAAAGATATATTCCAAGATTCTGCACTTCTTATACAAAGGTTATTACGTCCTATGAGGATGAATGGGAGCAGACAGACAATTATCCAATTCAGTTTTGTCCTCATTGTGGCGAAAAGATTGAAATTTCTGTTGTAGATGAGATTGATGTATCTGATAAATATGAAGAATTAACTAAGCAGCGTGAGGAATTGTGGAAAAAGTGTCAGAGAATAGATAGTAAGAAGAAAGAATCTGAGCTGAGAGAGCAAGTCAGAAAACTGGATGACCAGATTGACAGTTTTTATTGGTTAGATGAATGGAAGGAGGATATCTATGTATAAACAGATTATTATTGCAAGAAAAGATTTAAACATGAGTCATGGCAAGCTCGCAGCTCAAGTCAGTCACGGCTCTATGGCATTTCTTAGTTGGTTTATTAGAAATAATGCTGATTTAGATGGTCATGTCGATGGTTATATTGACGAAGATATTCTTCACAATTGGATTGAGGGCGAATTTACAAAATGTGTTCTTCAAGCCAAGAATAAGAATCAGTTGTTAAAAGCTAAAACTATGGCAGAAGATTTAGGAATGGTTGAAGGTAAAGATTTCTGGCTAATAAAGGATAATTGTCATACCGAATTAGAGCCTGAAGAAGATGGTAAAACACTTACTGTAATAGGTTTTAGACCAATGGACAGCGAGATTATTGACCAGATTGGAAGAAAATATCATTTATATATGTAGGAAGGAGAATATTGTTATGGCAGTATTAAAAAATTTTAAAGATGATGAGCTGATTGTAAGTTGTAAGTGTGGATGTGATGAAGGTATCCACTTTAAGATTCATGATTATGGAGATGGAGACTACGCTTTCTTAACATATACAAATGGCAATTTTTACACTCAGCAAAGACCATTCTTTGAAAAGTTGAAGAAAATTTGGGCGATTATTAGGAATAAGGATTTTTATTATTCTGATATTGTGCTTACAAAAGATGACTTCAAAGAGTTTAAGGAATGGATAAATAGAAAGTAGGTTTGATATATGAGAGACGAAGAAACAAGATTATTATTTCAGGCATTGAGTCAGATTTTAGCCAATCAGGATGACATTAAGAAACACTTGGGACTTAATAAACTTGATTCAGAATATGGTTATGACGAAGATACGATGAAATTGTCAAGAAAGTGTTCAGAAACAGCGGATGATTTTAAACATAATGATAATGATTATAGTAACTATTGGTAAGTAAATTCAGGTTTTTTTTAGTTATAAAGAGAGAATATTAGAGCGAGGTGAGCGATTAATGTCTTTAGTATATAAAAATGACACATACAGCTATAATGGCGAATATGAAATGGGTTCATTAAATAAATTTGCACAAGCAGAAAGAAGATTGTCGGCAAAGAAACAAGCATTGGATGACATGAAAAATGAATATGACCTTATTGAACAACAGGCATTTCGCACTTATAAAGAGAACATTCAGTATATGTTGCTTGATCAGCCATCTACGATTAAAACGTGTAGAGAATGGCTAAATATGTTATCAAAGAATCAGGATACAGATGGTAACAAGCTTGATAAAAGAAAGAAGTATAAAGAAAAAGAAACATATGATTGTATATTAATTATATAAAAGAGCTTCTTGATATTGAGTACATGAATGATGTTAAATTCATTGATTTTAATTTTGGTCAAGCTACTGATATTCAGTTTGAATATAAAGAGCATAATTGGCGTTTAGAAATTCCTCATATTAAAGCAATCAGATTAGATGCATATAAGAATTATGGTGGCAGTGTATTTAAACTTGCGTTAATGCACAATGATACAGAATATAGTTGTAGTTGGTCGCAGTTTGGCTCTACATATGAGGAAGATGAATTAAAAGATATTATGACACAAGGCATTGAGAAATATTGTAATTAGTTATTTCATAGGAAAGCAACATATCCTTGGATTTTGAGAGAATAATAAATTGGAGGTGAAAATATAAATGAAACCAGTAGTATATTTTGATTTTAAGGAATATGAAAACGATAATAATAGTGTTGTAATTACGAAAGATAGATTAAAAGAAATTTTAAATGAAGTATATCAAGCAGGATATTCAGATGGGAATTCAAATAAAACTACCATCACAACAACTCCGTGGGATTGGAGAGACAATGTTGTGTATTATAGTGGCAATAATGATCAGATGATTCCTAGAGAAATAACAACAGGAACACCATTGAGAACTAATGAAACAATTATTACATGTAAAAATAAAGAGTCGCAGTAAACCAATCTTTCTTTGGAAAATTTTTAAACAAATCTGAGCCATTCGGCTATGGGAATCCCAGTAAATAAGAGAATATTACAGTGTAACTAATAAAAATATTATATATAAAGGAGATTTTAAATGAAGAACACAAATTGGAAAGTGCCAGTAATTATTGGCATAGGAGTATTAGCAGTTATTTTGATGATTGTATTTGGTGTACAGAGTTCGCAGAATAAAGCTATTGTACTTGAGGAGCAGGTAAATACAGCGTCATCAGATATTAAGGTGCAGGAAAAGTGAAGAGTTGACCTTGTATATAACCTTGCTGATTGCGTAAAACAGTATGATAAACATGAAGCTGATACATTGACAGCAGTTGCAGATGGTCGTGGATCAACAGGAGATATTGAGAATGTAACAACAGCTATTACAGCAGTTGCAGAAGCATATCCTGAGCTGAAGTCCAATGAGAACTATAAGACTCTTATGAATGAGTTATCTATGACAGAGAATATGATTGCAGAGTATCGCAGCAATTACAATAAACAGATTAAGGAATACAAGCGATATGTGAGAAAGTTCCCTACAAGACAGTTTCTTGGATTGCTTGGATATGAAGTACAGGAATATGAGTATCTGGATTACAATGCGCCAGTTGATGCTCCACAGTCGTTGTTCAAAGAGGATTAGTATATGAGACATGGTAGAAAAGGTTTTGATTTTGGCGATTTTGAAATAACAAAACGTGAAATCTTGGCTAGTATTTCTATCATTGCAGTTATGATTCTGTTTGGTATTCTGATTTCTTCCAAGATTTCAGAACACCAAATGGATAAAAATGAAATTTATAACAAAGCTGTTAAGATAGAAAGTCAAGAAATGTTCCAATATGGAATTGATACAAATGTTGGTAATGCGTTTGTATATGGTGATTTGAAAGCAGTAGATACAGTTACATATCCTGAAATTGGTGGAGAATATATGAGTGTAGAAAAAGATGAGGAACACTACACAAAGCATACAAAAACGGTATATGAGTATGACGATGATGGTAATGTAATTGGTAGTCACGAAGAGGAATATTGGACTTGGGATTTATATGACAGTGATAACAAACATTGTGATAAAGTAACTTTTCTTGGAATTGAATTCGATTATGGTCAAATTTATAAACCATATGAGAATTATATTGACACGATTGATGGCGATTATCATGTTAGATATGTCTATTATGGTAGCAAAACAGAGTATACAGGAACAATTTTTACAAAGTTAGATAACCATACAATCAATAAGACGGAATTTTATAAAGATATGAATATCAATGATACAGTAGACCACTTACAGTCTAATGTAGGTGTGATTGTTTTCTGGATCTTTTGGATAATTTTAATTGGTGGAATGGTATTTGGGTTCTACTATTTAGATAATAGGTGGTTAGATTAGTAAGAAATTTTTCTTTCCTTTGGATAGATTGGAGGTGTGAATATGTATCAAGAATTAAAAGGTAATGAAAATTTTCAGATAAATACGCAACATGGGTTATAGCATATTGTTTAGATACAGATTCATTTTTTGCAACGAATCAAAGACATTTCTTTTGGGAATATAATGATGAATTCCAATGCGAAAACGATGCAATTAATTATTTCAGAAACCATTTGAATGAGTTTAGAAATGCTAGGAAAGAAATATTGAGTAATTGTGGTGGATGGAGCATTGATAAGGATTTATTTTTAGAAAATACGAAGGAAAGGTTTTCAAATGCAAATAGGAGAATAACATTATGAAAGCATATTTAGTAGAGCGACCTGCAAGTGATTGGTGTCAAGATTATGCAATGGTAATTATTGCAGAAGATAAACGACATGCTGAAAGAAAAGCAAGAGTAAGTTCAGATGACTTCAAGAAGTGTCAAGAGATTACCATTACAGAAATTGATATGAACGAAGAACAGTGTATTTTAATAGCGAATACAGGTGCATAGGAGAATAACTATATGGCGATAGGTGATGGAAGAAAAACATATTCAGACAGTACATTAAAGTCTATGACAAAAGACGAACTGATTAATATTATTCGCTGCTTAGAAAGTAATCTTAGAAATGCGCATGAGACAAATGATATTCAATATGAGAACTGTAAGAGGTTGCTGAGTGAAGAGAGAAATAAAACACTTGATGAAGTTCTAAAGGCTTGTGACATTGAATGTGGATTCTACAGTGGTGATGTTAAGAATCTTACAAGACACGTTTTGATGAGAGCGTTAAATGGATTGAGAGAATAAATATTTGTAAACAATAATTTTTATATCATAGGAGGAAATAAATATGATGAACAATTTTTTAAATGGTATGTTTGGCAAGGTAGGAAGTGGAATGTGTAGACTTTCAATGAATGGAGGTATTGCAGTAAAGACTTCAACTGGTTATAAGACTTATAACATTAAAACGAATAAGTTGACCAATTGTAGCAATTTTGTGTTTGATATTGGAGAAGAATTCTTCTTTGTAATTCCAACAAACAAGGTTGAAAAGGGTGATATTATCCTGGTTAATGGCAAGCCTAAGTGCGTTATCGAAGTGGACAAGACAAAAATTACTGTTATCAATTATGAGGATTCTACCATTGACACCATTCTTCCTGAAAGACATGTATTTATGGGCAATACATATTTTTATGGCAAGATTGTTTCAATGTTTGGTAGTGACGTTATCAAGGGTAAGAAAGGTACAAACAATATCTTCAAGTATATGATGCTTTCTCAGATGATGAAAGGTGATAATGGTTCTACTGGCATGATGAATGGCAATGGTGGAATGAATTCTATATTACCACTTATGATGATGGGTGGAAATATGGGCGACATGTTTGACGGAATGTTCGACTTTGATATGAGTGACAATGATGACGATGATACAGAAGTAGACGAAGAGGAGGAAGCATAATATGGGATGCGGTTCATGGACAAGAGATAGTTATGTAAGTTATTCAACAACAAAGGGTATGAGTGTTTCAACGGATGGTATGATTAGCGGTTCTTATTCTAATCAAGATATGTTTAAGGCGAGAAGTATTGATTCTGCACTTGATCCTAAGAATGTTATTAGAGAGTGTTGCGATACAGAGGAACATCCAAACACAATTCCAGTTATTCTTGCACTTGATGTAACTGGTTCTATGGGACAGGCTGCCGTTGAAGTGGCAAAGAAGTTAAATGTAATTATGACTAAGTTATATGAAAAGGTTACAGATGTTGAGTTCCTTATCATGGGTATTGGTGATTTAGCTTGTGATAGCCGTCCAATCCAGGCTTCACAGTTTGAGTCAGATATTCGTATTGCTGAACAGCTTGATAAGATTTATTTTGAGTTTGGTGGTGGTGGAAACGGTTATGAATCCTACACAGCAGCATGGTATTTCGGTTCTCGTCACACAAAGCTTGATTGTTTAAACCGTGGAAGAAAAGGAATTATTATTACAATGGGTGATGAGCAGTTAAATCCATATCTTCCATTAAAAGGTTATAGAAGTGGCTTAATTGAAGCAACAGGTGATAATCTTCAGGCAGATGTGGAGACAAAAGATTTATATAATGAAGCTTCTCAGAAGTTTAACATTTATCATTTAGATGTAAATCATGGTTATAGATGGGATGAAGAAGAAATTGAGAAGTCTTACAAGAAGTATCTTGATGATACACACTTTAGAAGAGTAACTATGGATAGTATTACAAATGAGATTGTAGATATTATTGTTAGTGAAGCAGAGAATAATGTAACAGATGCAGTTACTACACCTTCTAACTCAGAAGGAATTACTTGGTAGGATAGGAGATTTAAGAGATGAAAGACATTAAGATTGTGATAGGTGCTAACTTTGGAGATTGTGGAAAAGGATTAATGACAGATTATTTCTCACAGAAACCTAATAGTATTGTTGTTTGTTCAAATGGTGGTGCTCAGAGAGGACATACCGTAACAACGCCTGATGGAATCAGACATGTCTTTCATCATTTTGGATCTGGAACATTCAATCATGCAAGTACATATTTATCTGAGGATTTTATTGTTAATCCAATTATTTTTAAGCAAGAATATGATGAATTGATGAAATTAGGATATATTCCGAATGTTTATATTAATCAAAACTGTATGTTGACTACACCTTTTGATATGATGGCAAATCAGATTATAGAAGAAAATCGTGGGAAAAATAAACATGGTAGTTGTGGCTTGGGAATTTTTGAAACTATCAAAAGATATAAAGCTGGTATAACTGATGTAGATAATCATATCAGGGAATATTACTTAGAACAATTCGAAAGAGAGAATATTATATTAACAGATGAATGGTCAAGAATATTCCTTGATAATGGTATATTTGAACACTTTTTAGATGATTGGGATTTTATGAATAATCACTCATTGGCTATATCAGATAATTATTTCTTAAATCAGTTTGACAATATTGTATTTGAAGCTGCACAAGGTTTATTGCTTGATCAGAACAACACAGAATATTTTCCACATCTAACACCGTCTAATACAGGTATAAAAAATCCCAAGAGAATAATTGAAAATGTTGAATGGAATGATGAGATAAATGTTGAAACTTGTTATGTATCTCGTACTTATTTAACAAGACATGGTGCTGGCAAATTTCCATCTGAATGTAATAAGAGATTTATCAACGAATATATGTTTGATAAAACAAATGTACCAAATCCATTCCAGGATACATTAAGATATGGAACACTTGATTTAGGAGAATTATATAGTAGATGCTCAAAAGATATAGGAAACTTTGGAGATAAAAAATCAATCGCCATTACACATTGTAATGAATATGATTGGGATAATGATAAGTTAATTGAGTTGTTCAAGGATTGGAATATTTATTACTCAGATGGCGAAACACATAATGATGTGAACTGAAAACAAGAAAGATTCGTTTCTTTTGGAAATAAGACTAAGAAAGGTGTGTACTGAATGAGAAGAAAATTAAAAACGATTGCAAGAAAAGTACATAATTTTATTGAACGAGCGAGGATGTCTGAATCGGATTATTTAACTATGAAAGAACAGTCAAATAAGTTTGAAAATATGATGTCATCTTGTGAATTTAAGTTAGACGAACCAGAATATACAGATGTTAAAGATGCAGATGGAAATATCCTGCATAGATTTAAAAAGTCTCAGTCTGCAAGTCTTAATATTAACATAGATGAAATGTTGAAAAACGGTGGAATTTTATATGATAAAGAAAGAGTCAAGTTAAATATTGAGTAAAAAGAGGAGAATAAATATATGAACACAAAAATTATTAGTGTGTTTCATGCTTGTGGTAAGACATATGCTTTTAAAAAATTAAATGAAAAAGGTTATAAGATTCTCGATAGCGATAGCAGTCAGTTTAGTTGGTGCTATGATTATAATCCAGTTAATTCAGATAAAATTGAAAAGTATCGTAATCCTGAATTTCCAAAAAATTATATTCAGCACATTAAAGAGAATATTGGGAAAGTTGATTATATCTTTGTAAGCAGCCATAAAGAAGTTAGAGACGCTTTGATTGAAAATGGAATTTATTTCACATTAGTTTATCCTGGCAGAAAGATGAAAGCTGAATGGGTTGGCAGATGTTTCTTGCGTGGAAGTGGCGAAAAGTTCTGTCAGCTAATTGCAGACAATTGGGATAAATGGATTGATGAAATGGAAGAAGTAGAAGGTTGTGATAGATATATTCTTGGCGAAGACGACTCTATTGATCCAGATGACTTAGATAGATATTACTACTTAGGAGAATTAATCGAAAAAGGATTGATTTAAAGAGCGAATAACAATAAGTAGGAAGTATTCTGAAAGAGTAATCAATCAGGAAAAGAAAGGAGAAGACAACAGAATGAACAGTAGCATTTTTGTTCCTAAAACGATAAATGTTGGATATCAAAATCGTTCAGGAACATACACAGGGAAGCTTGCTTATGTAATTTACTATGACGAAAAGGGAAAGCTGCGAAAAGAGACTTCATGGAATGGTTGGCGAGACAAGGATATTCCGAATGATGAATTTGATAATGTCCCAACAGAAGGATTTGTATTGAATAAGAAAGCTGGCGATTACTCTACAGGATGGGATCACAGACATGCTTATTGTAGAGTATATGATCCAAGAGGATTTGAGTTTGAAATTACCATTGAAAATTTATTATACATTCTCGAAAATGCGAATTGTATCAAGGGTAAGGGACTTGAGGGAGAATTTATATATGGATGGGATGGTAAGGATTTAGTTCTTATGCCAGTTGAGTCACCTGACTATAAGCAGATTAGTGAGTTTAATAAAATTATCCATAATAATGAAACCATTAAAGCAAAAGATTTAATTATCGGTGCTACATATCTCACAAAAGATAATGAGAATTGGATTTATATGGGTAAATTTGAAGCTTTTGACTATTGGGAAGGAACAAATAAAGGTAAACATTTTTGGTTTTGGCATAATGGTATTTTTGAACATTATAAATCTTTACCAAAGAATAAATTTATCAAATGTATTGATAACAAATGCAGTGAAAAATATGCAAATATCTACAATAATTTAGAAAGAAACTGTGAGTATTCTCCATACGACAGTTCAAAAAATGAATATAAATATTTCACCTTTGATGAATTTAAGGAAACGCCAAACACAGACTATTGGAGAAGAGGGAATTTTATAAGCGAATATTACAATGGTTGTAAATATGAGTTTGATGTTCAGCCAATAGAAAAAGGTAGAGATCTATTTATTGTTCGTCAAAAGGAGAACATATCAAATAATACTTATTGGGGTTCTTATACAGAATATGTTGAAGTAACCGATATTTTTCCGACTACATCTAAAATGGTTAAATCAAACCGTTATCCATATAAAGACATAGAAGAAAAGCATATGATTCCAGTTACGTTAGAAAAGATTTTTGAAGTGATGAAGCCGATGTATATTCAAAAATATTTAGCAAATGGTAGAGAATATAAAAAGGAGTACGAAATTAAATGAGTAAAAACGATGACAGAATTTTAGAATTAAAGAAACAGATTGAGACAAAAAAGAAATCAATTTCTGAAAAGAAAATCAGATTTATTCCTGAAACAAATTGTGTTCTTAATATGGATGGAATGACAATTAATCTCAACGTGTGTTCAGATAATGCGTTGTTGTTACTTTTGATTAGATTGAATTCATATTTAATGTCTGCTAAGAATCTTAATATGACTGATTTTGAAATTTCAGGATACAGTGTGACAGCATGGATTAAAGATATTAAGAGTAAGTTAGAGGCATCTGGTCTGAAGAAAGAAGAGTCTGATTTGAAGAAAATGGAGAGCAAACTAGACAAGTTACTTTCTGATGATAAGAAGACAGAACTGGAAATTGATGAGATTGCTGCTTTATTGAAGTAAAAGAGAGAATAATACAACAGGTAGTATATTTTATAAAAATACATACTATATATAGTGGCTATATAAATTTAAACTACTATATATAGTAACAAAATGGACAAGAAATATCGGTTTCTTACGAAGTTTAGAAAGAGAGGAAAATATGAAATTAAAAATACATTCATTAAGAATAGAACATATTCGTACATACAACGATAGAGATGATGATTTTGAAGACAATTCTAAATATATCTTAAATTGTATTTCGGAGAATAATTTAAAATATGAAGTATCGCTTTGGACTGAATACGGTGATTGTCCTAGTGGTTGGTGCAGTGCATCATGGGGACATTGTGAGGTCAAACGTGTCGATTCATTTATCGGCTCAACACATAAACCAATCAAAGATTTATCGTTTGAAATCGAGACAAAAGAAGGAGACTTTGAAGATACTATTTACAATACAGAGAATGATATTTTCTATGTAGATGACGATGGTGATGACTGTTGGTATCCAAATGGCGATGTTGGAATTACGGAAGAATTATTTACAGAAACAAATCGTGCAATGGATAAAAGACCTGTTTGGATTTTCAAAGGTGATAGTGGATTAGGTAAGAGCTATATTGCAGGAATTATTGCTAATTCAGATCGAGCGAAAACAGTATATGAGACAGACGCTCATGAAGAGTTAGATACTATTGAAGCTGACATTATTGTTGTTGGTAATAAATATGAATATTCATTTGAAGAAATTGAGTCAAAAATCAAAGGAGAGCATGAAATTATTTATGTTGACTTTTCAAAAAGCCTATAAAATAAGGCTTTCTGGAAGTAAAAAGTATCAAGAAATTTCGATTTCATACGAGGAGGTGAAATCTTGGAGAAAGTAATTAAATATAGATGTTCTGAATGTGGAGATTTATTTGATACACCTGAAAAAGCATTAGCACATGAAATAAGACATGAAAGAATTGAAAAGCTAATGATATGCTTAATGAAGGATACACATTAAAGCAAATCAATGACGAGTGTGAGATTTGGGAATCTGTGCCAGAACATTTAGAGAATGTAAATAAGGATAATTGTTTCAAAATCAGTTATTGGCAATGTTGTCAGCACCCTGCTTATAGAATTACTCGTATCTGTTTTGATGGAGAGGTAAATGTATGGGGTTGTGGTTCGTGGGATGGATATTATGGTAATCGACTTAATTTAAGCAGCTCAGATTTAATGAACCCAAGACCAAAAGAAGAGTTATTTGTAGATAGTAGATATACAAGCAGATGGTAATTATATTTGGAGAATATTAAAGTGGAGGTAATTATAAATGGACGAATTAAAAACAACAGATAATGTGGAGTCTCAATTAACTCCACAGCAATATTTTGAAAGAATTAAGGGCAAGAAGTATGAAGTATCTTCAGACGACCTAAAGAAAATCTATGAAAATTGCTTAGAATTGGCAAATAAGTATAGAATCACAGGTCAGATCCGAGGATTGAGGAAAATTCTTTTCTGTATGGAATCAATTGAAAAAGAACAGAAGCTTGTAGATATGGGAATTACAACTTTTGTCTACAAGGATGATATTGATTTCTATATTGATACAGTTGCTAATACACGCAATCGCAGCGAAAGACCAATTAAGATTATTGAACTGGAAAGATATGAACGAGAAATTCCTGATGAGATTGTAGATGTAATTGATAAGACTAAGGAATTATTTGACCAGATGTATGTTGTTTATACTGATTATTCAGGGAAAGAAGAAAGAAAAATTGAAGCTGAGAAGAAAGAAAAAGATCCAATTCTGTTTGGAACATTTCAGGATAGGAACAAAAAGGTTTGTATTGACAGATTCTATTATCTTGGTGATTGGGTAGATGAATTTTGTGATTTGACACTCGATAAGATGATTAATGAAACTAAGAAAATGGGTAGAAATATTGTTAGAACAATCAATACGCCAAAAGATGTGCAGGAATTAAGAGAATATATAGATGCACATTATGAAGTTGAAAAAGATAGCATTTCTAAAATTGTCAGAAAAGCAGACGCAGATTTGAGTTCTAAATCTAAGAGTAATATTTTCTCAAAGGTTAAGACAATATTTACTAGAGGTAAATAACAATGATACATGACTTAACAGCTAATAACGACTTCCATAATAATAGTTTTGGTCTTCTTGGAAGGTGGAGAGATATATTTGATAGAACGAATCGTGATGATGAGTTGACTCCACCTGATAATGAAATTGTATTAACTGGCAGTGGTTTTGACAGAGAACATAAGAGATATATTCTTGACTATGAAAGTGATACTAAGAATATGTGTGATTGTTGTGGTGCTCCAATAAAAATTAGACCTTGGGATTTTGAAGAGAATAAAACATTATGCCCTGATTGTGAGAGATTTTTAGAAGAACAAATGCAACCAAAAGAGGATGGAACATTGTTGGAAGAAATTGTTGATGATAGTTTCAGAGTAAGAGTCAGAAAACCTTGGGATATGGATGAATTTGAAAGACAATCAGCAATAAATAATGTGTTGTTGTGGGATTAGGTTGGTATTTGTTGGTGAAGATTAAAAATAAAGGAGAATATACATATGAGTAATTTGAAGGAAAAATTAACAAAAGGTGGCGCAACAGCGGTTATTGTCATTACAATTTTAGCTGTGTGCTATGGACTTAGTTGGATTGTTACATGTGGAATAATCAAGCTTATTACAATGTGCTTTGGTTTGACATTTAAATGGTCTATTGCAACTGGTATTTGGTTGATTATCTGTATTTTAAGGTCAGTTTTTAATGTAACAGTGAAGAAATAGAGTCGAATGAAACTGACATTTCTTGGTACAATTTTTAGGAGAGTTATAAAATGAGCGATATTTGTAAAGATAGAGAAGCTTTAAGACATGAATACGAACATTTTATTCAGACTGAGAGAGGTAAAGAATGGAAACACTTTTGGCAGAGTCAAATAGGTTCAGATATAGGTGGAGATTTTGGAGATTATTTGTATGACTTTTATCCAGAAATGTTGAATATATAATTGGATGTGAGAAATGTGATTCAAGTAATTGAAACAAATTTGAGCATTGATAAAGATGGCACAATAAGAGATCATCAGTCACGAATTGTTGAAGTTGAAGATTGGGATACATATTGCAAAGCATTTGAAGAATATAATGACGAAGCCGTTTATTTCAAGTCAAAGACTATGCCTGGCAACAGTATCTTATCGAATTGTACAATGACAGATTTGATATATGATGACATTCATTTATCTTGTATGGTCTTACTCCAATCAGGTTTTATTACGAAGAAACTTGCATATAGAATTGTTTTATAATTTATGATTCATTCGAGTCACAATTTTCAATAAAAATGAAAATCAAATAGAGAATAAACATATGGGAGGAAAATTATGTTTGCAGAATTTGAAGATGATGTACAGTTTTGGGGATGCAATATTCCAAATGAAGTGAAAATGGTTATAGATTCAGCAAATGAAAGTGTAGACAAATCATTTGATAATGAATATCAGAAACAAGCTTATCATCTTGGTGTAGAAAATACATTGTCTGTATTGAAACAGTTACTTGATGAAGGATTAAGTAGAGATAGCATTACATTCTATTATCCAAACGCAGCTACGACAGAAGAAATGAGTATAGAAGACATTAACAAGTGGCTAGAAACATTACCATATAAATAAAATAAATCACTGTTTCATTGGAAAATTTGAGGAGGTGAGAATATGGAAGTAAGAGTTAGATTATCGGATGTACATAATACAATTAAAAAATATGAAAACTTAGGATACAAATTTATCGGATCAACACAAAATATTGAATATATAAACCTTTTCTTTGAAGAAGTCCATATACCAAAAGAGAATAATGTAACAGATATAAAATTTAACATCGGAGATTTCGTAGAAAATAGAGATGGAAGAATTGGTTACATTTCAGATATATGTCATTGTGATGAATGTAAAAAGCGTGGGTTCTTTGAGCCAACAATTCAGTATTTAGATGGTACAAGCGATTACATATCAAATTATTCTGTAAAACACGTTTCCAAAGACTATAAACAGATTGGTACTCAGAAGTTCGATAATGACTATTACGAGAAAGAAATTGAAAGATTGAAACATCAATTACAAATGGAGAAAAGTAAAAGTGCTTATTGGAAGATGAAAGCCAATGGTGAAGAACCTGTTTGAATGGGTACAAGAGAAGGAATGGTTCATATTCTTCGATAGTAACAGAGAATATGTAAGTGAGGTGAGAAAGTGGCAGAATTTAGATTTAATGAAGACTTCGCAAATAATTGGAAATCAGGTCAGATAGTTCTTTGTGAGGAAAAAGAGGATGGTTACTTAGTTGATAAGGTGGTACTGATTGAAAAGGACGAACTTTTAAAACATGGTGAATTTATCACAATGAATGTTGAGATATTAGGACATATGCAATCAAATGGTGTAGATGATTTATTCATGTATGATAGAGATTTTCGACCAGGAGACACAGTACAACATTTCAAAGGTGATTTCTATAAGATTGTTACCATTGGAACTAATACAGAAACAGAAGAAAAGATGGTTGTATATCAGAGCTTAAAGGATCAGAGAGTATGGATTAGACCATATGATATGTTTATCAGTAAAGTGGATAGAGAAAAATATCCAAACGCTTATCAGCCATATAGGCTTATCAAAGTAAAGATTACTGCTTAGTAATCAGTCTTGAACGATTCAGTTCAAAAATTCCAAAAACAAAATGTCACGAATAATATATAAAATCCGTG
>ERZ827168.177-NODE-177-length-109561-cov-23.111117_pt1 | contig 109561 bp, 80 predicted proteins | sample MGYA00519868_ERZ827168 | MGnify/ENA primary metagenome ERZ827168 (study PRJEB31778, sample SAMEA3449271) | human gut metagenome | biome: human gut; feature: human-associated habitat; material: faeces | place: United Kingdom | collected 2010/2012 ... | reverse complement strand
GTCATAAAACATCACTCCCCCGCACAGGCGGGGGATTTAGGGGGTGGGTAACACGAAGATAAAAATTCACCAACGGTCGATGATGCAAGACCCGCAAGACCTCTTCCCAAGAAAAATCAGCGTATAATACGTTGTATCTTATTGGCATGCCTTATCGCATTGCCCAGCCCCTCCGCATCGTCGTTCTCAATCATCTTGCGCATGATTTGGAGTTGGTGGATATGCTCGCGCAGGACATCCAGCACGTTGTACTTGTTTTTCAGCAGTATCGGTACCCACGTCGCGGCGGACGACTTGGCAAGACGCACCGTACTCTCGAAACCGCCGCCCGCAAGGTTGAAAATATGCTTGTCCTCGCGCTCCTTTTCGAGTACCGTCAGTGCCAGCGCGAACGACGTGATGTGCGATATGTGCGAAACATACGCCGTGTGGAGGTCGTGTTCCTCGCCGCTCGCCATCTCCGTTCTGTTCATGCCTATCGTCGCATAGATATGCTCGACGAGCGACACGGCATCGGGCGCGCTGCGCTCCTTTTCGAGAATCACGACCGTGCGCCCCGCGAACGCATCGTTGCGGGCAGCCGCAGGTCCGCTGTACTCCGTTCCCCACATCGGGTGGGTCGCGACGAAACGGCATCTGTTCGGGTGCATCGAAATCGCCTCGCACAGTTCGCCCTTCACCGACCCCATGTCGATAATCGTCTGGTGCGGCGAAACACGGTTGAGCAGTTTCACGGCGAGCAGCGGTATCTCGTCCACCGGAATCGCAATCACGATAAGGTCGGATTCCGCCATGCAGCGGTCGGGCGTTACGATTTCGTCCACAAGACCGAGCCTCAACGCCTCCTCTGCATTGGCAGCCGAAGCCTCGACACCCCATATTCTGTCGGCGAGCGCATGTCTGCGCAATGCGAGGGCGAATGAACCGCCAATCATTCCCACGCCTATAATGGTAGTCGTCATAACTGCGTATTGTTAAAAAGTTTCATCTGCGCGCGCACCGACTCCTCGTGAACGGCACGCAGCACCGTTTTCACGAATTCGGGATTCAGACCCAACTCCACCGCCTGCGCGCCGCGCTTGTTCAGTATCTCGTCGTAACGCCGAGCCTGCAACACGGGCATGTTGTGTTCCTTCTTGTAGAGTCCTATTTCGTGGCAGACGCGCATTCGCTTCGCCAGCAGGCACAGCAGTTCGTCGTCGAGTTTGTCTATCTCGCGGCGCAAGTCGGTGAGGTTCTCGGTAGTCTGCATGGTGTCGCGGATTACCAGCCGCTCCACGATGACGGACAGCACCTCAGGCGTAATCTGCTGGTTCTTGTCGCTCCATGCACAGTCGGGATTGCAATGCGCCTCAATCATCAGACCGTCGAACCCGAGGTCCATCGCCTCCTGCGACAGAGGCGCGATTAGTTCGCGGCGTCCGCCCATGTGGCTCGGGTCGCAGAATATCGGCAACCCGGGTATGCGGCGGTGCAACTCTATCGGTATTCTCCACTGCGGCGCATTGCGGTAGAGCGACTCGTCGTACTCGCTGAACCCGCGGTGAATCGCCCCGAGACGCTCGACACCCGCATTGTTGAGCCGTTCGAGCGCACCTATCCACAGTTCCAAGTCGGGATTCACGGGATTCTTGACAAGCACCGCGACATCCTTTCCCTTCAAGGCGTCAGCGATGTCCTGCACCGCGAACGGGTTCGCCGAGGTCCGCGCGCCAATCCACAGAATATCCGTTCCCGCTTCGAGCGCGTCGCGGACGTGGGCGGCATTCGCCACCTCGACCGCCGTGTACATGCCGAGTTCGCGCTTCACGCGTTTGAGCCATTCGAGGCTCGGCTTGCCGCTGCCCTCGAATCCCCCGGGTTTTGTGCGTGGTTTCCACACTCCCGCACGGAATATCTTCACGCCGCGCTCGGCAAGGCGTTTCGCGGTATCGAGTACCTGCTCCTCGGTTTCGGCACTGCACGGACCGGCAATGACCATGGGGCGTTTGGATTCCACCCCGTCGAATGTTATGGGCGACAGTTTCATCGTATTTGCAGTTTCAGTTTTTCTATTCTTTCCAAAGCCTCCGTCATGCGCTCTTCTGTCGCGCACAGCGAAAGCCGTATGTATTTTCCGCCGTTGCTGCCGAACACGAACCCCGGCACGACGAATACGTCCGCTTCGTAGAGCAGTCTGTCGGCAAGATGCGCTCCGTCCGTCTCCCCCGCCGGCACCTCGCCCCAGAGGAACAGTCCCGTCTGCGACGGGTCGAAGCGGCAGCCGAGGGCAGTCATTATCCGTTCGGCTATCGTGCGACGGCTGGCATACACGCGGTTCAACTCCGTGTACCAGTCATCGCCGCAGCGCAGAGCCTCGACCGCGGCGAGTTGCAGCGGTCGGAACATGCCCGAGTCGATATTCGACTTCACGCGCAATATCCACTCCACGAAACGGCTGTTCGACGCGAGCATTCCGATGCGCCAGCCAGCCATATTGTGGCTCTTGCTGAGCGAATTGAGTTCGATGCAGACGTCTTTCGCCCCCTCGACCGACAGAATGCTCGTCGGAGTGTCGTTGAGAATGAAACTGTACGGATTGTCGTTGCATATCACGATGCCGTGTCGGCGTCCGAAATCTACGAGCCGTTCCAGCGTCTCCCGCGACGCCTTCGCGCCGGTAGGCATGTTGGGATAGTTCACCCACATCAACTTGATGCGCTCCAACGGCAGCCGTTCCAGAGCGTCGAAATCGGGCTGCCAGCCGTTCTCCGTGACGAGCGGATAGTTGAATATCTCCGCCTCGGCGAGCCTGCTCACGGAAGAGTAGGTCGGATACCCGGGGTCGGGAACCAGCACGCCGTCGCCCTTGTTCAGAAATGCGAGCGAGATATGGAGTATACCCTCTTTCGACCCCATCAGCGGGCGAATCTCCGTCGCAGGGTCGAGCGTTACGCCGTAGCGGCGTCCGTACCACTCGGCGAATGCCTCGCGCAATTCGGGAATGCCTATGTACGACTGATAGGAGTGCGTGTCGCTGCACCGGCTCTGCCCGCACAACGTGTCGATAACCGTCTCGTGCGGCGGACGGTCGGGACCTCCGACACCGAGACTGATGATGTCGCGACACGCGGCCCGCAATTCGGCTATTTCGCGCAGTTTCGACGAGAAATAGTATTCGGTTACGTTGCCGATACGGTCGGCAGGCACTATTTTACGATTTGTATTCGGCATACTCTCCGAGGATTTTAAGGTCGCTCACGAGCGGCAGTATCGCCGCCACCGACTGGCGGTAGCGCGTCGCGTCGTCAAACGCGACATCCACATAGAAACGGTACTCCCACTCGCGACCGATAATCGGCAGCGACTGGATTTTTGTAAGATTTATATCATAGAACGAGAATATCGTCAGCACTTTCGCCAGACTGCCGCGTTCGTGTTGCAGGCTGAATACGAGCGACGCCTTGTCGGGACGCTCCGCCGCCGCGGTATCTTCGCGCGCAATCGCCAGAAAACGGGTAAAATTATGCTTGTTCGTCTCGATTCCGTCAGCCAGAATCTTCAATCCGTAGATTTCCGCCGCGAGCCGACCGCAAATCGCCGCATGACCGCGCAGACCGCGCTCGGCAATCTCCTTCGCGCTGCCCGCCGTATCCTCCTTTTCGACGACCTTGAACGACGGATGCCTTTTCAGGAACTCGCCGCACTGCATCAATGCTATCGGATGCGAATCGACCTCCGCAATCGTATCAATCGTGTCTTCGGGCAGCGCGCACAGCGTATGCGATATGCGCAGTTTGTATTCGCCGATTACGCGCAAGCCGCTGCTGCGCAACAGTTCGTGATTCTGCAACAGGCTGCCCGCAATGGTATTCTCTATGGCGACTATCCCGTATGGCGCGTCGCCGTCGCAGACACGCTCGAACAGCGCGTCGAACGTCCTGCACGGAACGATTTCGATATCCTCGCCACCGAAATACTCCCGCGCCGCCGTCTCGTGGAAACAACCCGTTTCTCCCTGTATTGCTACCCTTTTCATATAAAAAAGCGATTACATACGACTTTACACTATCATTATTCCAAAATCTTATATCCTTGCCGGTTCCTCCACAAAGTCCCCCTTTACAGAAAGGGGGATTTAGGGGGATAGGTAACATCTGTATACGCGGCTTCGCCGCGAGAACCGCAACCCTCGAATTTACGAATACATGCCATAACTTTATTTGTTGTAAAGTTGTACATCGTTGCTAAAAAAAAGTCCCATTCTCAAACGAACGGGACTATACATCGGTTTATGTTATCATTGCAATCGCATACAATCCCTTTTCACTTCTGCGGATAAAAGTAAAAATAATAAAAGTATGCGAATGCGAAATTGCTCATCTGTACTGAATAACTCTTTATTCGACCGTAAAGATAATCAAAATTCGTATGCGGCGGCATCATTTCACGATATTTTTTATCATCGACGGCAGTTTTCGCCGATTCCGAGGCATAAAGAGCCCACAACTAACGACTTTAATGTCGTTAAAGACTTTAAAGACCTTAAAGCCCCTCTCCCCCGAAAAACGGTTCCGCCCCGCGACGAAATTCGCTGCGGGGCGGAATGCCTGAAATACCGTAGGGATTAGAGCGTTCCCTCGACCTCCCACCAGAATGCGCGCAGACCGAGTTGCTCGTTCGCCTTGTCGATGCGGCGCAGAGCCTCGATAAATTCGCTCGCCTTCGGCTCCTCGACCATGGCTATCATCGCCGAGTTGAGCGTAGGCCATGCATAGTCGCCCAGGTGAGGTTCGCCGCCGTACATGCCGCGACCCGTAACCTCTTCCCAGCCGGTGAAGCCGTGAACGCCAAGACGCTTCATCTCCTGATGCACTTCATCGTAGAGTGCCTGATTGCACGATAAGAATATTGCTTTCATAACTTTTTACGCTTTGTTTTTTGCAAGTTTTTTAGCCAGCCGGCGTTCCTTTCTCACTGCGAGCGAGGTGAACAGCACCGGAATAAGGAACAGCGTGATGAGCGTCGAGAACGAAAGTCCCCAAGCGACCGCCATACCGAGCGAGTTCCACATCTCGGCACCGACACCGTTGCCGATAGCCATAGGAATCATACCGATGACCGTGGTAAGCGTCGTCATGAGAATCGGGCGCAGACGCGAACGACCCGCTGCGACGACAGCCTCGTAAATCGGCATCTCGCGGGCGATACACAGTCGCGTGTAATCGACGAGCACGATACCGTTGTTCACCACGATACCCACGAGCATCAGCACGCCCAACAGACCCATAACACCCATCGCCGTTCCGGTAATCCACAGTCCGATGAACACACCGACGAGTGCGAACGGCAGCGAGAACATGATTACGAACGGATATGTCAGCGACTCGAACTGCGATGCCATAATCACGAACACGAGAATAATCATCAGTGCCATGAGCGTAATCAGGTCGGTGAACGTGTCCTGCTGGTCTTCGAACGTACCGCCGAGACCCCATGTGATGCCGGCAGGCAAATCCATCTTTTTCAGACCTGCAACGGTAGCCTCGACAATCTGCGACATGGCGTAGCCGTGACCGACCGAACCCGAAATGGTTACGTAACGCGAACGGTCCTTACGCTCGATGGTCGGAGGCGTCGTGGTCTCGAACACCCGACCGAGGTCGCGAACCTTCACCGCACCGCCGGCAGACGTATAGAGAGTAACGTTCTCGATATCCTCGACAGACTCGCGGAACTTCTTCTGATAACGCACGAGAATGTCGTACTCCTCACCGTCCTCGCGATAGTACGAAGCCACCGAACCGTTCACGCGGTTGCGCAGGAACGTTGCCGCCGTAGCGACATTGAGTCCGTTCATCGCCAGTTTCTCGCGGTCGAACTCGACCTGAATCTCCGGCGTATACTCGTCGCGCGAAATCGTAACCTCCGTACAGCCCTCGATACCGAGCATCATCTCCTTGATTTCCGATGCGATGCGGTCGGTTTCGGCAAGGTCGTAGCCGTAGAGTTCGACATCCACCGACGCACGACCTCCCGCGCCCTTGCTCTGTCCGGTCTCGGTAACCGTGAACGTGCGGATTTCGGGATACTGGCGGAGGTCTTCACGCATCATATCGCCGATTTGGGTCAGCGTACGCTCGCGCTCGGTCTTCTTCGTCAGCGAAATGTTCATCGATATACGGTGAGTACCGTTATCCTGAATGGCGGCGAAAGTGTTGTCGGTATCGGCGACACCTTCGGTAACACCTATGGTCTTTATCTCCGGATATTTCTCGCGGAACTGTCGGTCGATTCGCAGTGCCAAATCGCGCGTAATCTCCTGACGTGTTCCGACCGGCAACTGAATGGCTATCGAGATACGGGCATTGTCCTGCGTCGGGAAGAACTCCGTTTTCAGATTCGAACCCACACCGATTACGACTGCGAAGAATACCGCTACGGCACCCAGAACCGTAATCTTGCGGTGATGCACCGTCCAGTCGAGCGCACGTCCGTACACGCCGTTAAGCCAGTTGAAGCCTGCATCGACATATTTCTGCAACGGCGACTTCTTCGGGCTCTGTTTCATCATGAGCGAGCAGAGAACCGGAGTGAACGTCAGTGCGGCAGCGGTCGAGACCGTCAGCGTAATGGTTACCATCCAGCCCATCGGCTTGAAGAGCACACCCGCCATACCGGTAATCATCGTCAGCGGCAGGAACACGGCTATGGTAGTCAGCGTGGATGCGATGACCGACACGCCGACCTCCTTGGTAGCGAAAATCGCAGCCTGTTTCGGACGTTCGCCGCGGTCGATATGGCTCGTTATGTTCTCCAACACCACAATCGCGTTATCGACGACCATACCGATGGCGATGGAGAGCGAACTCATCGTAATGATGTTCAGCGTATCGCCCGACGCGAGGATGTAAATCAGCGCGGAGAGCAGCGATATAGGAATCGTCAGCACGATGATAATTGTCGCACGCCAGCGACCGAGCGACATCATCACGACAATCATCACGACGATGAACGTAATCATAATCGTATCGACCAGCGAATCGGCGGTATCGAGGATGTTGTCCGAAGTGTCGATGAACGGAACGACGCTCACGTCGGAAGGCAGCGTAGGCAGAATCTCCTCCAACTTCTCCTTCACCTTCTGGGAAATCTCCACGGAGTTCGCGCCGGTCTGCTTCTGCACAATCATTATACCGCTTCGCTTGCCGTTGTTGAAACTCTCCTGCGTGCGCTCCTCCTGCGTATCGGTAACGGTGGCGACGTCGCGCAGATATATGTTGGCTCCGTTGCGCGTGCCGATGACTATGTCGAGCATCTCCGCCGCATCGTCGAACTCCTGGTCGACACGGAGCGAATAGGTATTGGAACCGATATCCATCGTACCGCCCGGAATCGAACGGTTCTCGTAGGCTATCACCTGGGCGATGCCCTCGATAGTCATTCCGTAGGCTTCGAGTTTGTACGGGTCGCAGTAAATCTGAATCTGACGCTCCGGAATACCCTGCACAGACACCGTACCTACGCCGCTGACACGCGCCAAAGGCGTCGAAACGCGGTCGTCGATGATTTTGTAGAGTCCGCTCCAACTCTCGTCAGCCTTGATGGTCATCAGGAGAATCGGGATATCGTCCGTACCGAACTTGAAGATAATCGGCGTAACGACATCGTCAGGCAGGTTGTTGCTTACCATGTCGAGTTTGTCGCGGATATTCGCCGTAGCGACCTCCACGTCCGTTCCGTACTCGAATTCGAGCGTAACGACGGATATGTTCTCCTTCGATTTGGAGGTGATGTGTTTGAGGCGGTCCACACTGTTGAGGACATTCTCCATCGGTTTGGTAACGTTCTCCTCTATATCCACCGCACTCGCACCCGGATATGCGGTGATTACCATAATCTGCGTGGTATCGATATGCGGGAACAAATCGATAGGCAGTTTCATGAAGGAGAATATTCCGAATATGGCGATTGCAGCGAATATCAGAATCGTCGAAATCGGATTATGTACTGCTGTCTTGTAAATATTCATCGTCGGATGTTATTTAAGTTCGACTTTCGCACCGTTCGACAATGCGTTCTGACCGATAACGACCACCTTGTCGCCGTTCTCGACACCCGAAAGGACCTCGTACTCGGCATCCATTCTGCGACCGAGTTCGACCTTGCTGTAACGCACCGTACCGTCGGTCGGATTGTAGATATATACGTAGCGGTCGCCCGAACCCATCAGTTTGAGAATAGCACGGTCCGGAATCACGACATGTTTCGCAACGTCGTAAGGCAGCGTAACGCGGGCGAACATACCCGGACGGATGCGCTCGTCGCTGTTAGGCAGCGAAACCTCGACCTGGAACGTGCGCGTGGAGTTGTCCACGGTCGGATAGATGCGCGTTACCTTGCCGGTGAACTGCTCGTCGCCGTAGGCGTCGAACGTAACGTAGATTTTCATTCCGCGCCTTACCTTCGGGAAGAGGCTCTCCGACACGTTAATCATGATTTTCACCGGACGAATCTGCTCCACGACGAGAATCGGGCTGGTGCCCGCCATATCGCCGTTATCGTAGTTGCGGGCGGAAACGATACCTGCAACCGGCGAAACGAGCGTCGTATTTTCGAGCAGATTGTCGTATGTCGACTTGGCTACGTCGTACTGCAAGCGGCGTGCGTCCCACTCCGACTTGGAAGCACCGCCGAACTCGTAAAGTTCGTTGGTACGCTCGTACTCTATCAATGCGTTATCCATCTGCGCCTTCGCCTGCACCAGCGACGAACGGTCGAGTTCGACGAGCAACTGACCCGCCTTCACACGGTCGCCGACATCCACCAGAATGCGGGAAATACGGCGCGGCTGCTGCGGCGCGATATTGTTCACCACGTCAGCCTCGACCGTACCGGTAAACACGGTCTGTTGAATTACATCGCGGCTCGATACCGTTTCGACCGTTACTGACGGAATCGTCTCCGTCTGCTCCTGCACAGCCTTTTTCTCCTTACACGAAACGCCTGCCATCGCAACAGCGGCGATAAGCAACGACTTGAAAATTGTCTTCATAACTCTTTATCCTGTTTTTATTTATTTTCGAATTTTCCCAAAACCTTATCCAAAGCGACTTTCGATGTCAGGAAGTTGTACACCGACTGGTTGCGGCTCAACTCCGCCTGCGTGAGTGCCAACTGCGAGTTGTCCACCTCGACGAGCGTGCCGCTTCCGATTTCGTAACGCTTCACCGAGATGTCGTATCCGCGCTGCGCCTGCTCGACCGTCGCATTAGCCGAGTGGAACTGCTTGACGCTCGTATCCATGTTGTTTATGTACTGCACGATAGCCACTCTCAACTGGCGTTCGGTATTTTCGCGCTGCAACTGGATGTTCGACAGGTTCAGCCGCGCCTGACGCGTTGCCGCACGCTTGGAGTTGCCGGCGAAAATCGGAATGTTGAGTTGCACGCCAGCATACGAATAGGGATTCCATGCGTCGCGGACGAAGAACTTGCCGTCGTTGCCGAGCGCTGTATAAAGATACGCCGCGTTTATCGACAGTGTAGGCACGTTAGCCATCTTGGTAAGTTTCAACGCCTTCTGCAACTGCTGCTCCTGAATGTCGAACTGTTTCATCGTCGAGTTGTCTTCGAGATTGAGTTGCGCCAAATCGTAGCCGTAACTCATAGCCGACTCATAGTCCATGAGCGAACCCGCCACGTCGATATTCTTCTGCAAATCGATGCCCAACAGAGCCTTCAACTGCCACAGCGTGAGCGTAACGCTGTTCTCCGCCTCGAACACGTTCGGAATGGCGTTCTGCACCGTAACGTTCGACGTGATGAGGTCGTATTCCGACACCGACCCGACGTCGTATTTTTTCTTTACGTTCTTGTTGTTTTCCACGGCATTGTCGTACACGCGCTTGTAGAGTGCGAGCGACTCTTTCGCCATCAGAGCCGAATAGTATGCCTTCGCGACCTGCTCGACCATGTCCAGACGCGACGAGCGCGCCTTCTCGACCGCAAGTTCCACGTCAAGAGCCGATATTTTTAGGCTCGTCCACAACTGCGCATTGACAATCGGCATCGCAGCGGTAACGCCTCCGTTGAACGAATTGTCGCTTCCGACCTTTATGGACTGCGTCTGACCGCCGAAATCCATGCTCATCGTCTGCTTTTCTATCACGCGCTGGTACTGTGCCGTAGCGTCGATTTGCGGATAGAGGCTCGCATAAGTCCCCTGCTTCGCATAACGCTTAATCTCAATCTCCTGGTCGGCGATTTTGATTGTCGGGTTCTCGCTCAGCGCAATCTCCAACGCCTGCTCCAAAGTCAGAGTTACGACCTCGCCCTGCGGTGTCTGTGCCGCCGCGGCGAACACGGTCATAACCGAACCTAAAACTAAAACCAATCTTCTCATATTCATTCTGTCTGTATAATATGTTCCGTAATTAAAAGTCGTACAGTTTTTTCTCCTTCACGAGCCTGTCTATCTGCCGCACGCCCTCTTCGGTCGCTATTCCGCGGAAGAAATTGACTATCGTATACATGAATGCACCCTTTTCCGTAACGCCTTCGGGTAGTATAATATTGTTCCGCTGTCCGAAAACGCCCGTTGCGGTGTAATAAAAAATCGTTATGGAGAGGTCTACATTGATATTACTGTTGATAAGACCGAAATCGATGTAACTCAATATCACTTCGCGGAGACGGCTTACCCCCCCCCTTATATGTTCCACTCTGATACGGTCGAAAACCGCCGGATAGAACTTTTGGAGGTTCGTCATCATGCGGTGATGGCGTTCGCCGCCGTCGAGCATCAGTTTGAATCCGTTGAACAGTGCTTCGAGTCTGTCGTCGCAATCCGCAGTGGTTTCGGCGACCATGCGCAACTGCTCGTCCATCAGATACTTCATGCACAGGTAAATCAACTCCTCCTTGTCGGTAAACATCTCGTACAGCGTACGTTTCGATATACCGAGCGTATGGGCTATATCGTCCATGCGGATGGACTTTATACCCAGTTCGACGAACATACGTGCGGTCTGCTCTATGATTCTTTCTCGCTGCGACATAATTTCACCTTATTCCGACTGCAAATATAGGCAAGAAAACTTTATAAACAATAAAAGTTTTCAAGTTTTATGCGTTTTTTCACCGCACAGACTGTTCCGTTTCGCGCATACGCGAAAAACGGAGTTGCTGTCATAAGGTCGTTGTGGAGGGTAAGGCAGAGTCCTTAAAAACTTTAAGGTCGTTAGGGTCGCAGGGAGATTCGCCCGTCGGCTACCTGCGCCGTATCTTCCGGAAAGGCAGTTTCAGCACTCCGAAGAACGCTTCGCCGAATATTCCGCCCGACATCTTCGACGTTCCGGCTTCTCTGTCCACGAAGATTATCGACTCCTCGCCGATGCGGAAACCGAGTTTCCATGCCGTATACTTCATCTCTATCTGGAATCCGTAACCGACCATCCGCACACCGTCGAGGTCTATCGTCTGCAACACCTCGCGACGGTAGCCGACGAAACCCGCCGTTGCGTCGCACACGGGCATTCCCGTAACGATGCGGACGTACCGCGACGCGAAATAGGACATCAGCAGCCGCGACAGAGGCCAGTTCACGACATTCACGCCGCGCACGTAGCGCGAGCCGACGACGACATCCGAATCGGTTTCGAGCCGTCGCACGAGCCGCAGCAGGTCGTCGGGATTGTGCGAAAAGTCGCAGTCCATCTCGAATATCATGTCGTAGCCGTGTTCCAACGCCCAGCGGAATCCCGCGATATACGCCGTACCCAAACCCAGTTTGCCGCTGCGGCGGATAAGGTGGATGCGGTCGGAGGCAATCATGCGCTCGCCATCGATGATTTCGGCGGTGCCGTCGGGCGAACCGTCGTCCACGAAAAGCATCTCGAATCCGCCGTCGAGCGAAAGCACCTTCTTTATCATCCGCGCGACGTTCTCGCGTTCGTTGTATGTCGGAATAATGACGAGTTTACGCATAATTACATCAGTTTATCGAATCGGCGCATGCCGAACAAATATCTCAACACAATCGTACCTTTATATATATAGGGCGACTCGGCGACCGCACCACCCCTTATCACCCGCCGTTCGTGCGCGAGCCGACGATGCCACTTCGCGAAATCGCGATACGCCGCGAAAACGGCTTTGAACCCGCCCGTATTTCCTCCGAGCAAATAACCTGCCGCCGCCGCCAGGTCGAGCAGCGGTCGCACAACCGCCACGACTGCACGCTGCACGGGCGGGGCGCAGCGGTAGAGCATCGCGAGATTGTTGCGGTGGTTCAGAAATATCTTGCGCGGCGAGCCGTTCGCCAGAGTTCCGCCGCCGAGGTGGTAAACCCTGCTTTCAGGCACGACCTCAACGCCGTAGCCCGCCAACTGCACCCGCCAGCAGAAATCGATTTCCTCCATGTGGGCGAAAAATTCGCCGCACAGTCCGCCGAGCGAACGATACACATCGGCTCGGCAGCACAGAGCCGCGCCGCCGACCCAGAACACCCTGCGGCGGTCGTCGTACTGCCCCTCGTCGCGTTCGACGCAGTTCAGAATCCGTCCTCGGCAGAACGGATAGCCGAGCCAGTCGATGTAGCCGCCCGCCGCACCCGCATACTCGAAGCGGTCGCGGTCGGTGTACGACAATATTTTCGGTGCGACCACCGCGACGGTAGTGTCGCTCTCCAAAGCCGCTGTCAGCGGTTCTAACCACCCTTCGGGCGTTTCGACATCCGAATTCAGCAGCACGAACGCATCGTAGCCCTCCAATTCGCCCAGCGCACGGTTATAGCCCTCGGCGAACCCGTAGTTGCGGTCGAGCGCAATCCACCGCACGGTCGGGAATCCGCTCCGCACGACCTCCGCCGAACCGTCGGTCGAGCCGTTGTCGGCAACGACTATATCCGCCGACGGCGTATTAGCCGCCACCGACGGCAGAAACCGGCGCAGATGGTCGGCTCCGTTCCAGTTGAGTATGACTACCGCGGTTTTCATCCGTTGCTTCTGTCTCTGATTACCGTTCCGTCGGCTCCGCGGCGGAATTTCCAGCGGTTGTGCGACCACATCCACAATTCGGGACGACGTTCGATGGTCTTTTCGAGACACCGCACGTAGCGTTCCGTAATTTCGTACTGCCCGACAGGTTCGCTGCCGTCGTATATGAGTTTGTATTCGCCGTGGTAGTATCCGCGGCGGATGCGGTTCATTTCGAGATAGTACACCGGCAGTCCGAATTTCATCGCCAACTGCTCGCCGCCGTCGAAGAACAGCGAATCGTGGTTCAGAAACCGATACCAATGCACATCGCCATGCGGCGGACTGTTCTGGTCGGAGATAAGCCCTATGAGCAGATTGCGACCGTCGATGCCGTCGCGGTGCGACATGTAGAAGCGCATGAAAAGTTTGCTCGACACCGGTTCGACCGAATCGGTGCGGCGCAGACGCATATAGAAATCGTCCATCGCCTCGTTCTTTATGCTGTGGTACGCCACGACCAGATGATGGTCGGTCATCCACAGCGACGCGAACGAATCGTACTCCCAAAATCCGTAATGCGAAGTCAGCACGACGACATTGCGTCCCGCGACCGTCTCAATCATATCCGCCGCGCCGCGGAACGTTACGCGGCGTGCGCGCTCGGCATCGCTCATACCGGCGAGAGTAAGCGTATTGACAACCATCTCGGCGAGCGTGCCGTAGTAGTCGTTGCAGATTTTCACGATTTCGCGCCCGCTCTTTTCGGGGAACGAGTCCGACAACTGACGGATTATCAGTCTGCGGCGATAGTGTATGACGTACCGGAGGACGACGCGTATTATCTCCTCCAACACGTAATACTGGAACCAGTAGGGCAATACGGCGACCGAGCGGCTGAACAGCCACATTCCCTCGGTCCTCAACCTCTGTATCGCTCTGCCGACTCTTTCGCCCATAGCCACTGTACGTTACTCTTCGCTCTCCTCCGCATCTTCGGCGGCGCGGTGTTTCAGTCCCTTGCCCGAAAGCACGATTACGAACTCGCCTTTCGGTTCGTGCGCACGGAAATATCCGGCGGTTTCGGCAAGCGTGCCACGAACCGTCTGTTCGAATTTCTTGGTAATCTCCCTCGACACCGACACCATCCGCTCCGCGCCGAACACCTCCGCCATCTGTTCGAGACATTTCACCACTCTGAACGGAGATTCGTAGAAAATAATTGTGCGCTCCTCGTCGCGCAACTCCTCCAATCGCTTCATGCGCCCCTTCTTCTGCGGCAGGAAGCCCTCGAAGCAGAACTTGTCGCATGGGAATCCGCTCTGCACGAGCGCGGGGATGAGAGCCGTCGCCCCGGGTAGCGTCTCCACCTCGATTCCGTGTTCGATGCACGTGCGCACGAGCAGGAATCCCGGGTCGGATATCCCCGGCGTGCCGGCATCGGACACTAATGCCACGTTGCGTCCCGAAGCGATGGTTTCGGCGAGCATGCCGACCGTCGCGTGTTCGTTGAACTTGTGGTGCGACCGCAGCGGCTTTTCGATGCCGAGATGTTTGAGCAGGAACGAACTTGTCCGCGTATCCTCGGCGAGGATGAAATCGACCTCCTGCAACACCTTGACCGCCCGCAGCGTTATGTCGTCGAGGTTGCCTATCGGAGTGGGGACTATATAGAGTTTCGACATGTTCTATTTGCGGAATTTACGCTGTATCAGATTCATTATCAGTTTCGCTCCGTCCGACGTGCTGCGCCACGAATAGTTCTCGACGATATGCACCATGCAGTCGTCGAGGTTGTCGAACGAGTCGATTGCGACAATCGCCTTTTCGTATGCCGCCGCATCGCCGCCGAACAGGTCGCGGATAAGCAGGAAACGGTCGTTGATGCCTATCGCCGCCCGCAGCGACGCCACGGGAGCGGCTTCGGATATGTCCTTCGCCCGCGCGATACTCTCGCCCAAAGTGTGGACATCGGCACGCAGCACGTCGCCGAGTACGATTTCGTCGTCGATTGCAGGCATCACGACAGGTTCGGGCATTTCATCGCCGGACGCATCGTCATATTTCGTTTCAGGATTCTTCGGTTCGCTATATTCCGGTGCGCCGATTTCCACAAATTTCCCCAAAGGTCTCTCCGCCGCCGCAGTTTCCGACGCGGGTTCGGACTTTATCTCCGGTACGGGATTTGTTTTCGGTTCGGACTTGCGCTCGTCCGCACGCTCCGCAATCACGGTCGGCATTTCGTCGTCGTATAGCGACATCAGCACCCGTCGGCGCGACGAACGCGGCAGCACCACCTCGTCGTCGCCGAACAGCGACTGTTCGGGCTTGCGGCTTTCGGCATGGTTTTCCGCATGGCTTTCGTCGCGGTTTTCCGCATGGCTTTCGGCATGATTTTCGGCTGTGTCACAAGTTGTCGCAACGGCTTCGACAACTGTTTCATCCACACACACTTCCGCTTCATCGATAATCTGCTCCGTCTCCGGTTCGGAAACGATTTCCTCCTCCGTTTCGGATGCCGTCTCCGGTTCAGCCGCCGGTTCGAAGGTCGGTTCGGCAGTCTGTTCCTGCGGCAGCACCTCGTCTTCCGGTTCGTCCTCGTCATCCGGCATTATCAGTTCGACCTCTATTTCGGGTTCTTCCGATTCACCCTCAATAGCCGCACTCTCCTCTTGTACAGACTCTTCCGTTACGACCGGCGGGACGACGACTGCGGCAGGCTCGTCCGCCTTTCCGTTCACGGCAGCCGCGCCTCCGAAGCGGATTTCCGAATAGACGCGCCGCAACTCTTCGAGCGCAATATCGCGCTCCAACTCCGTTACGCCCGCATTCTCCCAGCCCTCGACGAGCGACTGCAAGCGCGCAACAGCGGCTTTTATATCACCAAAATCCATAGATTTCGCAATTTATACATTCAATTTTCAAAGTTATGAAAAATTTGCGAATCGGCAATAAACAAAAAAGGCAATATAGGTAGAATAGGTATTATAGGCAGAATAAGTCTATTTTACCTATTCTGCTTATAGTACCTATGTTCTGCAAAGACAGTCCGTCTACCGGACGCTATTTCTGGCGGAAATAAATCTGCATCGGGACACCCGAGAAATCCCAGTGTTCGCGAATCGCGTTTTCGAGGAAGCGGCGATAGTTCTCGCGGATATACTGCGGCAGGTTGCAGAAGAAGACGAACTGCGGCGTCGGCGTCGGCAACTGCATCGCATACTTGATGCGGATATACTTGCCCTTCGTCGACGGCGGCGGCGTCTCCTCGATTATCGGCAATATGAAGTCGTTGAACTCCGACGTCGGGATGCGGCGACTGCGCGACTTGCATACGCGGATAGCCGTCTGCAAAACCTCCAATATGCGCTGTTTGTTGAGTACCGAGGTGAAGATAATCGGAATGTCGCTGAACGGCGAGAGCCGCTTTTCGAGGAACTCGCGCCACTCCTTCATCGTGTTGTTGCCCTTCTCGACCAAATCCCACTTGTTCACCACTATAACGCAGCCCTTGCGGTTGCGGACAATCAGATTGTGGATATTGAGGTCCTGCGATTCGAGTCCCTGCTGCGCATCGAGCATCAGGATGCAGACATCCGAAGCCTCGATAGCGCGAATCGAACGCATCACCGAGTAGAACTCCAAATCCTCCATCGTCTTGCCCTTCTTGCGCATACCCGCTGTATCGACCAGATAGAAATCCATGCCGTACTTGTTGTAGCGCGTATGAATCGAATCGCGCGTCGTGCCGGCGATGTCGGTAACGATGTTGCGCTCCTCGCCGAGCAGGGCGTTGGTCATCGACGATTTGCCGACGTTCGGGCGACCGACTATGGTTATGCGCGGCAAGTCCTCCTCGTGTTCCGCCTCGCAGTCCTCCGGCAGATGACGCAGTATCTCGTCCATCAAATCACCCGTTCCGCTGCCCGACATCGAACTGATGCACATCGGGTCGCCCAGACCGAGCGAGTAGAATTCGTGCGACGAGTAGATGAGGTCGTAATTGTCCACCTTGTTGCAGACAAGGATGGTGCGCTTCTTCGCGCGGCGCAGAATCTCAGCCATCATCATGTCGAGGTCGGTAATGCCCGTGGTAACCTCGACGAGGAACAGAATCACGTCCGCCTCCTCGATAGCCAGCAGCACCTGCTTGCGGATTTCGTCCTCGAAGATGTCGTCGCTGTTCACGGCATAACCGCCGGTGTCGATGATAGAAAATTCGCGACCGTTCCAGTCCGTCTTTCCGTAATGGCGATCGCGCGTCGTACCCGCCGCGGCATCGACAATCGCCTGCCGCTGTCCGACCAGACGGTTGAAGAGCGTACTTTTGCCCACGTTCGGGCGACCTACTATTGCAACAAGACTCATAATTATCCCAAAATTTGTGCGCCGCAAAGATAATCCTAAATTCGCAGACAAAAAAATTTAGAGCCGCAAGCCGGCGGATTTTCAAAAATTTCACTATTTTTGGAGGGTTATATGCACCGTCCGCAACCGGATGCGGGCGGCAAAAAAGCAAATTTTATGAAAAAGGCACTGTTGATAATATCCGTCGTCGCACTTACGCTCGCGGCGGGCATAGGCGACGCCGCAGCCGAAAACCGCAACGACGGCAAAAAGCGCAAGGGCGGAGGAGTGAAGTTGAGTACCGAATGGGGATTCGTCGCCGGCGTATCGTATCCGTGGTTAAACTACGACACACAGGCGTTCCCGACGCTGCAAATCAACCCCAAGATGGGTGTTTCGGCGGGATTTCACATGGCGTTGAAGTTCGGCAGGACGCTCGCGCTGCAACCCGAACTGATATACACCTACTCGCCGATGCGGATGCGGAATCCGGCGGAGAAGTTCAGTTCGCGAATCAAGGCGCAGACGCTGCAAGTGCCGGTACTCTTCTCGGTGCGGTTCTGGGTCATGCGCCTGAATGTCGGACCCGTCATCACGCTGATGGACAACCCGACATACAAGGACAAGGGCGGCGAAAAGGTGATGTTCGGTCGCATCTACCCCACCTTCTCCTACACGGCGGGGGCGAGCGTGTGCGTGATGCGGCATCTGCTCATCGACCTGCGCTACAACGGCAGATTCAACAAATCGTCGAACTTCGTCTCCTACGATGCGTCGCACGAAGGATTCGACATCAAGACATCGACCCATAACGTTCAACTCAAAATAGGTTATCTGTTCTAACTACAATGACGGAAGCGGTAAGCAGGGAAATAACGGTAGATAATGTGGATACGCGCGAACTCTACGGCGCGAAAAACGTATATTTGGAGCAAATCAAGGCTCTGCACCCCAAACTTAAAATCATCGTCCGCGGCTCTTCGCTGAAAGTACTCGGCTCGAAGGGCGAAACCGAGCGGTTCGAGCGGCGCATGAAGGGTCTTATCGACTATTTCGACCGCTACGGACATATCTCGAAGGAGGTTGTCGAACAGTCGTTCGCCGGAGGTCTTACCGACAGCGACCGCAGGCAGTCCGAGGGCGGCGACCGCGAGGCGATAGTCTACGGCAACAACGGCATAGTCGTCAAGGCGCGCACCGAGAACCAGCGCAAACTGGTCGAACTCTACGACCGCAGCGACCTTATCTTCGCGACGGGTCCAGCGGGTTCGGGCAAGACCTACACGGCAATCGCACTTGCCGTCAGGGCTTTGCGCGACAAGCAGGTGCGGCGCGTGATACTGACGCGTCCGGCGGTCGAGGCGGGCGAGAAACTCGGATTCCTGCCGGGCGACCTCAAAGAGAAACTCGACCCCTATCTGCAACCGCTCTACGACGCGCTGAACGACATGATTCCCGCGGCGAAACTCCAAAAGTTCATGGAGGACGGCACCGTCCAGATTGCACCGCTCGCCTACATGCGCGGGCGGACGCTCGACAATGCATTCGTGATTCTCGACGAGGCGCAGAACACGACGATGTCGCAGATAAAGATGTTCCTGACACGTATGGGACGCAACGCGAAATTCATCGTTACGGGCGACGTAACGCAGGTAGACCTGCCGCGGCGCAGCGACAGCGGACTGGTGCGCGCGATGCAGACGGTGCGCGGCATCGAGGGCATCGGCTTCGTCGAGTTCGACAAGCGCGACATCGTCCGCCACGAACTTGTCAAACACATCGTCGATGCTTTCGACCGCCGCGACAGGGAAGCGGAAAACAGAGATTAAACAGTAAACAAAATAACCCAACCGAATATATGGCAACCGAATATACCTGCATAACCCGCAAAATAGAGGTTCATCTGCACAAGCACGGCGACGGCGAAGAAGCGGAAAATCGCAGAGCCGAGGAGTTCCGAATGTGGAACGACATAAACGACAATCTCTACAAGGCGGCAAACCGCATCGTATCGCACTGTTTTTTCAACGATGCCTACGAATACCGGCTTAAAATCCAGTCGCCGAGGTACAGAGAAATTCAGCGAAAATTACGTTACTCCAAACGCGACAAACTATCGGATGCCGAAATCAAAGAACTTAAAGCGGAACGGAATGAATTGGACAAAGAATTCCGAAAACAGTATCAGGCATTTATGCTCGGCGGTAGCAGTGAAGGTTACAAATCCACAATACCGCAAAATTCCACCGAAAGAATTGTAAATAACGAATTTGGCGACATAATACCAAGTAATGTGTTATCATGTCTGAATCAGAACGTATTTCAAACTTACAAACAATACCGGACGGATGTAGAATTTGGGAAAAGAACAATCTCAAATTTCAAGAAAGGAATGCCTGTTCCGTTTTCCATCAAGGCAAACAAAAATTTAATGCTTAAAAAGCGCGAGGACGGTTCGATTTTCGTCTACTTTCCGAAAGGACTGGAATGGGATTTGAGTTTCGGCAGAGACAGAAGCAACAACCGCGAAATCGTCGAACGGATTCTGTCGGGACAGTATGATGTAGGCACTTCGTCATTGCAGGAAGCAAAAAACGGAAAGGTATTTTTACTATTGGTAGTAAAGATACCGAAACAGTCTGACAAACTCGACCCTAACCGCGTAGTCGGAATCGACCTCGGTATAAATATTCCGCTCTATGCGGCTCTCAACGACAACGAATACGGCGGTATGAGTATCGGTTCACGCGAACAGTTCCTCAAAATGCGAATGCGCATGGTCGCCCAAAAACGCGAGTTACAGCGCAATCTGCGCCATTCCGCCAACGGCGGACGCGGTCGCAGCCATAAATTGCAGGCACTCGAACGGCTTGAAGGCAAGGAACGCAACTGGGTACACCTGCAAAACCATATTTTCAGCAAAAACATAATAGAATTCGCCGTAAAGAACAATGCGGGTGTGATTCAGATGGAGCGACTGACCGGATTCGGACACGACAGGAACGATGAAGTGGATGACGGATTCAAATTCATTCTCCGCTACTGGTCGTTCTTCGAGTTGCAGAGCATGATAGAATACAAGGCGGAAGCCGCAGGCATCGAGGTGCGCTATATCGACCCGTATCACACCAGCCAAACTTGCAGTTTCTGCGGACATTACGAAAAGGGACAGCGTATCGACCAGGCTACATTCGTCTGCAAGAATCCCGAATGCGAGAAGGGCAAAGGCAAAAAACGCAGCGACGGAACATACACCGGCATCAACGCGGACTGGAATGCGGCAAGAAATATCGCTTTGAGCGACAAATTCGTGGATAAGAAGAAAAAATAGACTATCTTTGCAACAGTTGTCGGTCTTTGAAATAAAATCCGAATTTTTCGGAATCCTGCACTTGAACTAATGATGCATTATTGTTTTATACGATAAATATATGTAACTATATAATCCCTTTCGGGATGGGCGCGTTGGAGCGCCTTGGTTTGAGGTAAGGACACAATAATCCGCATAATGAATATTGTACGGATGTCCCTGCTCTCGAAAAGTTTACTTGATTTTTTATAATATAAATTGGATATCAGCATGTTACAGTTTTCATGTTGTAACTGCACTGGTTTTCAAGTGAATATCCAACAGTAGTCGCCCGAAGATGCCGCTTTCGAGTGTTGTAACTGCACTGGTTTTCAAGTGAATATCCAACAGTAGTCGCCCGAAGATGCCGCTTTCGAGTGTTGTAACTGCACTGGTTTTCAAGTGAATATCCAACGATGAGGAGTGCATTTATCTTGGTTGTCGTGTTGTAACTGCACTGGTTTTCAAGTGAATATCCAACACCGGTCGGCGAGTGGCTGCCAGTCCTCCAGTTGTAACTGCACTGGTTTTCAGGTGAATATCCAACGGTCGCGCCAGCGGGTAAGTTCGGCACGCAGTTGTAACAGCATTGGTTTTCGTGCAAATACCGACCTCACCGTCGATGCCTTCGACCGCCGCGACAGGGAAGCGAAGAAAGAGGCGGAGAGGGAGGAAAGACATTAACGACATTAAGGTCTTTAAGGTCATTAGGGACTTTAAGGACATTAAAGCGGCAAACCATAAGGTTCGCGCGACGTTAAAGACTTTAAGGTCGTTAGCAGAGCGCAAAAAAACGGGGTTGTATCAAAATGTGGATTTTGATACAACCCCGTTAAGGTACGTAAGAACGGATAAAATGCGAACCGTTAGTTTTCGCCGACTTCGGTAACCTCTATCACCTCCACCGTCCAGTCGAACAAATCGGCGGCGCACTGCTGCTGCAAGCGCGAAATCTGCGACGTCGAGGTAGTGTCGTTCATCACGGCATTCACGAACGCATTGACTGTCGGATAGGTATTATTGACCTTCTGCGACAGGCAGTTGTAGAACGCGTTCTGCTGCGAGCGGTCGAGACCCGACGGCAGGACATTGTTGCTGACGAGATACTGGTAAGGATAGATATGGCGCATGTTGCGGGCGTCGGTGTCGAGTTCCTCGACAATCGTCGTTACGACATACACCTGCACGGTGTCGTTCACGCCCGGCATCTGAATGAACGTGGTGTAGACCGGATAGTCCTCCTCGATATTCGCCGCCACGTTGTCCGAGAACAACATGTATTCGGCATCCGTAAGGTCGTTGAGATAGACCATCTCGCGATAGTCGCGCAGGAGGTTGCGCATCGCCTGACGCTCCTGTCTGTTCCATTTCGCCTGCTGCGAGCATCCGGCGATGCTCAAAATCGAAAGTGCCGCTACCGACACAGTCAGTAAAATTCTTTTCATTGCGTAATATTTTTAATACTGGTTCAAATTTCGTTACGCAATGAAATGCAATCAGTGTGCCACTCCGCGATATATGCGCCGCCACCTCACATATCCGACGAGCGCAAGCACCGAATAGAGTGCGTACAGAGCAGCCGTCAGCGGTATGCCCTTATATACATAAAGTGCCGCCGTGATGACATCCACGACAAGCCACACGCCCCACTGTTCGATATATTTGCGCGAGAGCATCCACATCGCGACGATGCTCATCGCCGTAGTCATCGAGTCCCAGAAAGGCACGCTGCTGTCGGTGAAGCGCACGAGGAAGAAGTATATCGCCACATGCGCCGCCGCGTATACCGCCGCAAGCGGGGCAATCAGGCGTACCGGAGTAGGCGCAATGTCCGCCGCCGCGCTATTTTTCGCGTCCGACGAGCGGCGATGCCACACCGCAAGTCCGTACAGTCCGGCGAGGACATAGTACACCTGCATCGAGCAGTCGGCGTAAAGCCCCGACCTGAAATAGAGTACGCCGTGGACGACGGGCATTATCAGTCCGACAACCCACAGATATATGTTGGCGCGGTATTCCAGCCACAGATAGAGCAGCCCGAGCGCAACGCCGATTGCTTGAAGCAGGAGTTTATAGTCCATAGTAAAAATCATTATCACCACGTCATGTTGAGCGTAGCGAAACATCTGTTTTTATTAGATTCTTCGCTACGCTCAGAATGACGAATCAAAATCCGTTTATACCGATTCCAAATTTTTCGCTACATTCAGGATGACGATTGGTCGCATTAAAAATTCAACGTTACGTTCGCCAGCACGTTGAACGGAGCCTGCGGGAAATAATTCGCCCACGAACCGCGATTGGCGAGCGTGTCGCCTTCGAGCCACGAGCCGCCGTAGCCGTTGCTGCAATACTCGGTGTTGAACAGGTTGTTGAGCGAAACTCCGAATCTCACGCTCTTTACGCGCTTCGTCCGCAGCGTATACGACAGGTCGAGGTTGCTTACGCAGTAGCGGTCGAGCGTCAAATCCTCGTAATTGCCGTTGGTAAGGTACTGCTTGCTGACGTACTGCGTTTGGAGTATCGCCTGAAATCCCTTGACGTGGAAATCGAATACCGTACCGGCGATGACGTTCGGCGAGTAGGCAATCGTCCGTGTTCCCATGGCGAACTCCTTGCCGTCGATATTCTCGATATAGTTCTCGATGCGGTTCTGGCTGAACGTCGCGTTCGCACCGAACGTAAACCACTTGGTCGGACGCACCGAGAGCGTAAGTTCGATACCGCGGCGGTAACTGTCGGGTACGTTGATATTGAGGTTGTCGCCGCCGTCGTTCACCAGTCCCGTATGAACCAGTTGGTTGCGGTAGTCCATATAGTAGAGGTTGATGCCCGCATCGACTATGTCGTATGACAGACGGTAGCCCAACTCATAGTCGAGCATCCGCTCCGCTTTCGGCTTGCATTCAAGTCCCGAGAAGAGGTAGCGGTCGGTGAAATCGTTGCGCGTCGGCTCCTTGTGCGCCACGGCGAACGAGAAGTAGAACGAATGGTGCTTGCCGAGTTCGTAGTTGATGCCGGCGTGCGGATTGAAGAAGTGGTACTTCTCGTTCACATCGACCGGCTGCATCGCACCCGTCTCCCAATCGTAATTGTCGTTCGTACCCCACGACTTGTAGTGGACATAGCGGTACTGCATGTCGGCGAAGAGATAGAATCCCTTGAAGATGTTCCAGTTCGCCTTCGCGAATACGTTGGCGTCCTGCTTGCGCACGTCGTTGTCGTACCATATCTTGTCGTCGTACAGCGACTTGTCGGCAACGCCGTCCACCCATTCGAGCGTACCCCAGTGCGGGCATGCGTACATGCTCCACGAACCGCCGAAGACCAAATCCAGTCTCTTCGACGAATATTGTCCGGCGGCGTTCAGACCGCCCGTATGGTTGCGCATCACCTTGCGGCGGATAAGGTCGGACTGTGCGAGGTCGTCGCCGAGATTCAGATTGTCGTAGCCGACAATCCATGCGTCGTCCTTGTACTGCTTGTAGTAGCCGTAGCCGTAGGTGTAGAATCCCGTAACGTTCAACGCCCACTTGTCGTTGAAACGGTGACTGACGAGCAACTGGTTGTTGATTTGCAGATAGTTGTCGGTCTGGTCGTCGTAATACGCGACATGCGTACCGTCGGCGAGCGTGAACGGACCGTCCGACGTCTTGTACTGTCCGCTGTCGTGGTAACGCCGTCCGTAACGCTCCATATCCTCTTTCGACACGCCGTTATACGTAAGGTAGGTCTTCGCCTTGCCGCCGAACGAGATGAGTTTCACCATCGTGCCGGAGTTGTAGTACGCGCCTTGGAGCATATATGATTTCAGGTCCGTAGCACCGCGGTCCACGTAGCCGTCGGAGCCGATGTGCGACAGCCGCGCATCCACGACCCAGTGGTTGCGGATAAGTCCCGACGTGATGTTCACCGCCTGTTTGTTAGTGTTGTACGAGCCGTAGGACATCGAAGCCGTACCGCCGAAATCGGGCGACAAGGCGTCGGTCGTCATGTTTATCGCACCTCCGAAAGCACCCGTACCGTTGGTCGAAGTGCCTGCGCCGCGCTGAATCTGTATCGAGCCGACCGACGAAAGCAGGTCGGGCGTATCGTACCAGTATACCGAGTGCGAATCGGGATTGTTTACCGGCACGCCGTTCACTGTTACGTTCAATCGCGTGGCATCCGTACCGCGCAGACGGATCGACGTTCCGCCGATTCCGATACCCGTTTCGTTCGACGCAATCATCGACGGTGTGAGAGCCAGTACCGACGGTATGTCGAGCGCGTAACTGCCGCGGACGATTTCGTCGTGCGTGAGGTCGGTGTGGGCGGACGGCGTATGACGCTTGGCGCGCGTCGCGGTAACCTCCACCTGCTGGATTTCATACATCGAAACCGAATCCTGCTGCTGATTTTGCATCCGTTGCTGCGCCGATGCCGCGCCCGTTGCGGAGAGAGCGAATGCTCCCGCACCCAATAAGAAAAAAATCCTTTTCATAACTTTTTATAAATTAAACAGTTTGAAAAGGGGTACAATATGTGATTATGCTTGCGCTCCCGGTTTCGGCATTACCCGTATCCGGTACGATGGGTATAATCTCAGCCGCCCGCACAGCAGGCAGCACCCCTTATTTCGGGCGCGAAGATACGCAAAAATGTCGTAAATGCAAAAAAGTCGTTAAAGTCCTTAAAGTCTTTAAGGTCGTTAAAACGCCGTCTCAACGGAAACGGGATGTGTCAACGAAAATTTTGACACGTCCCGTTTAAGGTGGGTAAGAACGGATAAAATGCAAGGCGTCAAGGGTGAGGACGACGGGAGTTTACTGTATGTAAATGACCGAGTCCGAATCCCGAGGACAACGCGGCAGTTTGCCGTTATGACACACCGCTTCCGCTCAATCTTCGCCGAGGAATTCGCGTGTAACGACCACGCGTATCGCCCGCTGGCGGATGTTGACCTCGACCGGCGTCCCGCCCATCAGTTCGCCGTCGGTTTCGAGTTGTATCGACGGTGCCGCCTCGATTCTCACCTTGCGTCCCTGCGCATGGATGACGTGTCCGATTTGGTAGATGTCGCCGTTGAACAGTTTTTTGAGCCGGAAGACGATGTGCCACCAGTGAACCGGTCGTATGATTGTCAAATCGAGCAGTCCGTCGTCCGCCAGAGCGTTCGGCAACTGCTGCACTCCGCCGCCGTTGTACTTGCAGATACCGATGGCGAGGCTGAACATCAGGTCGTTGAACACGACCTCGTCGTCCACCCAGATTCGCGCGCCCGACGACTTGTAGCGGAAATAGGATTTCAGTATGCTGTACAGATACATCCAGCCGCCCTTATAGCCTTTAATTTTCAGGTGGTTGAACGTCGATATGACATGCGCGTCGAAGCCCAGTCCCGCGACGTTCGCCATATAGCGTGTCTGCGTATAGTGCGACTCGGTGTAGGTAACCGTGCCGACATCCTGCAAGAACGAGCGTTCCTCGCGTATCGCGCGTATCGCCTCCGAATAGTGCTGCGGAATGCCGAACGTGCGCACCCAGTCGTTGCCCGTGCCGACGGCTATCACCGCCAGCAGCATTTCGCGAGGCTCGACGGCTTTCTGGATGAAAAGTCCGTTCACGACCTCGTTCAGCGTACCGTCGCCGCCGATGACGATTATACGGCGGTAGCCTTGGTTGGCTGCCGTTACGGTAAGTTCCGTAGCGTGATGCTTATGCTCCGTGAAGACCGCGTCGTGGCGTATGTCGTCGTTGCGCAACAGTTTGGAAATCTGCGGAAAGTCAATCAGTCCGCGTCCCGACCCCGCGACCGGATTCACGATGACGAACCAGCGGTCGGTCAAATCCCTGACTTCGGCTGCCATGCTATTTCGACGGAGCGTTTTTGAGCGTATGCAGCAGGAAGCGGTAGAACTTCCCGACCGAAGCGATGTTCACCTTCTCGTCCGGAGAGTGAGGATAGCAGATTGTCGGTCCGAACGAAATCATGTCAAGGTTCGGATATGTTCCGCCGATGATTCCGCACTCCAATCCAGCATGTATGGCGGTTACCGCCGGTTTCGTGCCGAACAACGCTTCATACGACGCGAGCATCGCATGGAGTATCGGCGACGACATGTTCGGTTTCCAGCCGTCGTAGTCGCCTTCGAGCGCGACATTCGCTCCCGCGAGTTCGAACACGCCGCGTATCGCTTCGCCGAGCGCGTGTTTCTCGCTGTTCACCGAACTGCGCAACAGGCACTGTATCTTCACGCACCCGCCGTCCGACACGACCCGGGCGAGATTGGTCGAGGTCTGCACCAGACCCTCCATCTCCGTCGACATCTTCACCACTCCGTTCGGTGCGCCGACGACCGCTTTCGCGAGTTTAGCCGCCGTTTCGGCAGGAATCATCTTCGCCGGAGCGTCGGCAGCAGCCGCCGTAACCGAGATTGCGTCCTCGATGCCGTCGAACTCGGCGTTTACCGTCGTGCAGAACCCGGCGACCTCCTTCTCGAAGCGTGCCGCGTCGCTCTCGCCGACCAGAACCGTCGCGACGGCTTCGCGCGGAATGGCATTGCGCAGTCCGCCGCCGTCCACCGAGCATAACAGCGTCGGAACATCTGTATGGAGCAGGAAACGGAACAGCAGGCGGTTGGCGTTGGCACGCTGGTAGCCTATCTGGATTCCCGAGTGTCCGCCCTTCAATCCCTTGACCTCTATTTTATAAGCCTTATAGCCGGTCGCAGGCGTAGGCTCGGCGGCGTAAGGCAGTTCTATGTTCGCATCCAGCCCTCCGGCACAGCCCACATAGAGTTCGCCCTCGGTCTCGGAATCGAGATTGAGCAGGATGTCGCCGCGGAGCAGTCCCGCCTTCAATCCGAACGCGCCGTCCATGCCCGTCTCCTCGGTGGCGGTGAAGAGAGCCTCGATATCCCCATGCTCGATGGTGTCGTCCTCCAACACAGCGAGAGCCGATGCAACGCCGATACCGTTGTCGGCACCCAGCGTAGTTCCGTCGGCGGTTACCCACTCGCCGTCCACGTATGCGTCGATAGGGTCTTTCTCGAAATCGAACGTCTTGTCGTTGTTCTTCTGCGGCACCATGTCGAGATGGGCTTGCAGGATTATGCCCTTGCGGTTCTCCATTCCTGCGGTCGCCGGCTTGCGGACATACACGTTGTCCGCCTCATCGACGCAGTGTTCGAGACCGTGAGCCTCGGCGAAATCGACTATATATTTGCGAATCGCCGCTTCATGATGCGACGGACGCGGTATTCTTGCAATCTCTGCGAAATGTTTCCAAACGAGCGCGGGTTCGAGCGCACTTAAATTTCTGTCCATAATATAATAGGTATTAGAGAAACCGCCGCGGCACAGCACCCGACGTTTTCGGTGTCTTTCTACAAAGGTATGCAATTTTTCATTGACTTCGACGGTGAGGGCGATGTTTTTTGACATTTCAGCCTTGCAATAAGGTCTTTAAGGACATTAAGGATTTTAAGGTCCTTAAAGAAAAAGGACGCGAATCGCGTCCTTTTTCACAGATTCTCCTACTCACTGAACGTCCCGAGGCGGAAAACGATTTTCTGGCAGTAGAGTTCGCCCTCGCGGAGCAGCACCGACGGAAAATCGGGATGATTGACGGCATCGGGATAGCCCTGACACTCGATGGCGACACCCGCATAGTCGCAATATCTGCCGCCCGACTTCGTTACGGGGCATCCGCCCGAAAGCCAGTTGCCCGTATAGACCATGCAGCCCGCCTGCGACGACAGAATCTTCACGCAGCGTCCCGACGCCTTGTCGCGCAGTTCGCCGACCTCGCCGAGGATGTTCGGCTTCCAGCCGTCCACGACGAAATAGTGGTCGTAGCCGCGGAAATCGCGGATATGGTTGAACTCGGCGTTTATATCTTCGCCCAGCCGACGCCACCCCGTAAAGTCCTGCGGAGTACCATTCACGTCGAGCAGACGTCCCGTAGGAATCTGCGCGGCGTTCATCTCCAAGACGTGCGACGCATTCAGATGCAGTTCGTGGTCGAGAATCGTCCTGCCGCTCCCCTCGCCCGACAGATTCCAGTACACGTGGTTCGTCAGGTTCACCGGCGTGGTGCCGTCGCTCTTGGCGAGGAACGTTATCTCCAACGAATCCTCGTCGTCGAAGTCGTATATCGCCTCCACCGCCAGTTCGTGCGGATAGGACTGGTCGCCGTCGGGCGACAGCAGCGAGAACACCACACGGTTGGTCTCGACGCGCGACTCCCACAGACGGTTGGCGAAACCCTTCGTGCCGCCGTGGAGATGGTTTGTTCCGTTATTGACTTCGAGCGAGTACTCGACGCCCTCGACAGTCATCTTGCCGCCCGCGATACGGTTGGCGACGCGACCGACGCACTTGCCGCTCGCCGCGCCGTCGCCGATATAACTCAACGCGTCGCGGTAGCCCAGAACCGTATCGTCGATATGTCCGTTGCGGTCGGCGAACTTAACCGACACCAGCGCGGCTCCGATATTGCACACCTGCACCTCGCTGCCGCGCGAATTGCGCATGGTATAGATGATTACGGCTTCGCCCTCGGGCGTTACGCCCCAGATATTTTGCTCAATAGTCATAATAGCAGTCTTTCAATGATTTCACGACCAAGTCGGATTATATCGTTGCCGACGGTCGCGGGTCTCGCGGCAAAGCCGCGTTTACAGATGTTACCCACCCCCTAAATCCCCCTCCTGCGAGGGGGACTTGGGGAAGCAGTCATACAAATTGTCTATTCCAAAGGTTTTACGTTGGCTATAAGGCTGTCGATGCGGCGCAGCGTCTCCTCCTTGCCGAGAAACGACGTTACGTCGTACATGCCAGGTCCCTTGCCCGCACCGACGAGCGCGAGACGCAGCGAGTTCATGATTTGTCCCATGCCGTAGCCACGCTCCTCAATCCACGAATGGACGATATGTTCGGTATTTTCCAGCGAGAAGTCGTCGATGCCCGCCAGCACCTCACGCAGTTCGGCGAGACGAGACGGATTTTCGCCCTTCCAGTACTTTTTGAGTTGCTTCTCCTCGTACTCGGTCGGCGCGATGAAGAAATACGACGTCAAATCCCACAAATCCGAAATGAACGTCGCACGCTCCTTCATGATGCCTGCTACCTTGCCCGCGATTTCGTCCGAAACCTCGATGCCGTGTTCGCGCAGAATCGGCTGATAGAGCGCGGCGAGTTCGGCTTCGGTCTTGTGGTGCATGTACTGTGCGTTGAACCACTTCGCCTTGTCGGGCTGGAAACGCGCTCCCGACTTCGACACGCGGTCGAGCGAGAAAGCGTCGATGAGTTCCTGCATCGAGAATATCTCCTGCTCCGTACCCGGATTCCAGCCGAGCAGCGCGAGCATGTTGATGAACGCCTCCGGAAAATACCCGTCCTCGCGGTAGCCGTGCGCCGTATCTCCGGCAGGCGACACCCAGTAGAGAGGGAATACGGGGAATCCCATCTTGTCGCCGTCGCGCTTCGACAATTTGCCGCCGCCCGTAGGTTTCAGCAACAGCGGCAGGTGCGCGAACTCCGGCTGGGTATCGGTCCAGCCGAACGCACGGTAGAGCAGATAGTGCAGCGGCAGCGACGGCAGCCACTCCTCGCCGCGGATGACGTGCGAAATCTCCATCAGATGGTCGTCCACGATATTGGCGAGGTGATATGTCGGCAGCGCATCGACCGACTTGTACAGCACCTTGTCGTCGAGCGTCGATGTATTCACCTCGACATCGCCGCGGATGAGGTCGTGCATCTTCACCACCTCGTTCTCCGGCATCTTGAAGCGGATGACCCATATATCACCGCGCGCGATGCGCCGTTCGACCTCCTCGGCGGAGAGCGAAAGCGACGTCGGCAGCACGGTGCGGACGCTGTAATTGTAGGCGAACGTCTCGCCGCGCTCCTCCGCCTGCTTGCGCAGCGCGTCGAGTTCGGCAGCGGTATCGAACGCATAGTAAGCCCAACCCGCATCGACAAGTTGCTTGGCGTATTTCAGATATATTTCGCGACGCTCGCTCTGGCGGTACGGCGCGTGAGGACCGCCGTAGCCGACGCCCTCGTCGATTTCGATGCCGCACCAGCGGAGCGACTCGATGATATAATCCTCCGCACCCTCGACGAAACGCTGCGAATCGGTATCCTCGATACGCAGAATCATCTTTCCGCCGTTGTGGCGTGCGAACAGATAGTTGTAGAGAGCCGTGCGGACACCGCCGATATGGAGCGGTCCCGTCGGACTCGGAGCAAAACGAACTCTTACTTCACGTTTCATTTTCTTCCAGAATAATTATCTTAAAGTCTTTAAGGTCGTTAAAGTCCTTAAAGTCCGATTATTTCCCCCACAGATTGCGCGGATATACGCCGTCGGCAATCAGAGCCTCGATTTTCGCCATAAGTGCAGGCTTGTCCTCCTTGTACGTAACGCCGAACCACTTCGCCGAGGTGCTCAACACCTTCATCTTCGCCGTGCCGCTGCCGATGAGTTTGTTCACCATCAGCGGAATGAAGAACTCCGATTTGAGGTTCTCGATATTCTTAGGGTCGCCGAGAAACTCGATGAACGTCTGTTTCGAGTAGTCGAAATAGTCGGGCGTGAATCCGAACAGGTTCATCGATACCGGCGTATTCTCCTCCAAAGCCACGTCCTCGCCCAAGTCGTGGAAGACGATTGTACCCTCGGCATTGCGCTCGATTTTGGTGCGCTCGACCATCGATTCGAGATAGCCGTCGGCAGTCAGCGTGCAGACGCCGCGCGACACGGTGCCGTTCTCCGAAAGGGTCTTGTTCACCTCGTAGCCGACCATGCAGTAGTCGTTCTTGCTGCCGCCGAGCGTACTCAAATAGGCTCCGATAACCTTGTAGGCGTCCTCGCCGTAGAAGTCGTCGGCATTGATTACGGCGAACGGCTCCTTTATCGCATCGGCAGCCATCATCACCGCGTGGTTAGTACCCCACGGCTTCTCGCGCCCCTCAGGCACGGAGAATCCCTCGGGCAGGCAGTCGAGTTCCTGATAAACGTACTCGACCTCGATTCTGCCGCCGAAACGCTCGGCGTTGAATACCTCCGTGAAAGCGTCGGCGAACGAATGGCGGATGACGAAAACCACCTTGCCGAATCCGGCGCGGATGGCGTCGTAAATCGAATAGTCGATGATTGCCTCGCCGTTAGGACCTACGCCGTCCATCTGTTTGAGCGAACCGTACCGCGAACCCATTCCCGCCGCGAGTACCAAAAGTGTCGGTTTTACCATAATATTTTCTGTTTTTTAACTATTGATTCCCAAAGTTTTCCGCATCGCGCCGCGCCCTACGACAGTCGGCATACGAAAGCCTGCAAAATTACTAAAAAGGCTTCTAAATACAAAGTATTTACGCCGAATTGTTTCGCCGCGCCCAATACGATTCGAAACCTTGCGGCATATTTATGCTCCTGCACGCAATTTGTCGGGCGGAAAAGCGTTCGTAAAAGGATAAAATCGCTATCTTTGCAGATATGAAACCGATTAGAAAATTCTTCGCCGACGCGAACGACTCGTTCCGCGACCTGTTCCGCCGCCGGCGCGTAAGCGTTTCCGACCCTGAAAACCGGCTCGAAACGCGGTTCATACACATATCGCCGGCGGGATTCGCCATGAGCATCGTCGCCACGGTATTCCTTATCTTCTGCATCGTGCTGGCACTCGTAGCCTACACGCCGGTACTCGATTTCCTGCCGGGTTACCGCACCGACGCGACCAAATCGCGCGAAACGCTGATGCGCAACCTCATACGCATCGACTCACTCGAACGCAAGATGAACGACATGCTCGCCTACAACGAAAGCATCATCCTCGTCGTGGACGGCAAGACTCCGACCATGCGCAGCGTGCAGAACGACTCGCTGCCGCGCGACAAGAGCATCGTGCCGACATCCGCAGCCGATTCCCTGCTGCGGCGGCAGATGGAGAGCGACGGCAAATACAGCATCCGCAACTCCGCCCCGGCATCGGGACTCACCAACATCAATGCCGTAGCACCGATGGACGGCATCATCGCCGAACGCTTCGACATCAAGAGCGGTCTGTACGGCATCCGCATCGCGGGTGCGCCCGAATCGCAAATAGTCGCCATTGCCGACGGCACGGTCGTCCTCAACGACTGGTCGCCCGAGAGCGGCAACAGCGTCGCCATACAGCATCCCAACGGAATGATTTCGGTCTACCGCCGGCTGTCGGGAACGCTCGTCGGCAAGGGACAGCGCGTCAAGGGCAGCGAAGTCATCGGCTACTCGACCGCGGGCGGCGAAAACGACCTCTCCACATTCGCATTCGAACTATGGAGCGACGGCAAGCCCGTCGACCCCGAATCATACATACTGTTTTAGGTAACTATATACAATTTTACACTGAATCAAGTTATGGTATGTAATCGTAAATCCGATGGTTGTGGTTCTCGCGGCGAAGCCGCGTATATCGGATGTTACCCACCCCCTAAATCCCCCTCCTGTGAGGGGAACTTCGGTCGGAACCGGCAAGGATATATACCTACCATTAATCGCCCTATTTAATTTAACGAAATGAAGCAAAAAGTCGCACTTCTCGGCTCTACCGGTTCGATAGGCGTACAGACGCTCGACATAGTACGCGAAAATCCGGAAGCATTCGAAATAGTAATCCTCACCGCCCGTTCCAACTGGCGCAGGCTCGCCGAGCAGGCAATCGAATTCGACGCCGACAGCGTCGTCATAGCCGACGAATCGAAATACTCCGAACTCCGGCAGGCTCTCGCCGACTACCCCGTCAAGGTGTACGCCGGAGCGGATGCGATAGCGCAGTGCGCCGCAGCGTCGAACATCGACGTCGTCGTGAACGCGCTGGTCGGCTACGCAGGTCTCGCCCCGACGCTCGCCGCTATCGGGCAAGGGAAAAAGGTGGCATTGGCGAACAAGGAGACACTCGTAGTCGGCGGCGAACTCGTCATGCGCGAGGCTCTCGCCCACCGCGCGCCGATTATCCCGATAGACTCCGAACACTCGGCGATTTTCCAGTGCCTTATAGGCGAGGTGTCGCCGCTCCGCCGGCTTATAGTAACTTGCAGCGGCGGCTCGCTGCGCGACCTTCCGCGCGAAGCATTCGCCGGCGTTACGCCCGAGCAGGCACTCCGCCACCCGCAGTGGAACATGGGCGCGAAAATCACAATCGATTCGTCCACGCTCGTGAACAAGGGGTTCGAGGTCATCGAGGCTCACTGGCTGTTCGGCGTCGACGCCGACCGCATTTCGGTAATCCAGCATCCGCAGTCGATAGTCCACTCGATGGTCGAATTCGAGGACGGGGCGATAAAGGCGCAATTGGGTTCGCCCGACATGCGCACGCCGATAAGTTTCGCGCTGATGTACCCGCACCGTGCCGTGCGCAAGGTCGAGCCGTTCAGTTTCGCCGACAACCCGACACTGACTTTTCAGGAGGTGGACCGCGTGAAATATCCCGCTCTCGACATCGCCTACGACTGCCTGCGCCGCGGAGGTACGGCGGCCTGCACGATGAACGGAGCGAACGAGGTCGCCGTGGCGGCATTCCTCGCCCGTAAATGCGGCTACACCGACATTGTCCGTTCGATAGAGTACGCACTCGCAAAGGCGCAGTTCACGCTCCGTCCGACGGTGGACGACTACGCGGCGGCAGACCGCGAATCGCGACGGCTCGCAGCCGAAGCACTCGGATTATAACGACAAAACAATTCAGAAAATGGATATTTTAATCAAGGCAATTCAATTTTTTCTCTCGCTGTCGCTTTTAGTGGCGATTCACGAGTTCGGGCACTTCATCGCGGCGCGCATCTTCAAAATCCGCGTCGAAAAGTTCTACATATTCTTCGACCCGTGGTTCTCGCTCTTCAAGTTCAGGCGCGGCGAGACCGAATACGGCATCGGCTGGGTGCCGCTCGGCGGTTACGTCAAAATCGCGGGCATGATAGACGAGAGCATGGACAAGGAGCAGATGCAACTGCCGCCCAAGCCCGACGAGTTCCGCTCCAAGCCCGCATGGCAGCGGTTCTGCGTTCTCGTGGCGGGCGTGGTGATGAACATCCTGCTCGCGTTCGTCATCTACTGCGGCATCTCCTATGCATGGGGCAGCAGTTACGTCGCCAACGACGACATCCGCTGGGGCTACAATTTCAGCGAGGCTGGCGAGCGGCTCGGTTTCCGTGACGGCGACCGCATAGCGACGATTCAGGGCGAGAAAATCGACAACATCGCCTCGATAATGTCGCGGATAATCCTCGCCGAGGACGACTTGCAGGTCGTTGTCATCCGCGACGGCAGCCGCGTGAAACTCAATATCCCATACGACGAACTCAACGCCCTGCGCAGCGGCGGCGAGAAGGCTTACGCGGGACTGTATACGCCGCGCATGCCGTTCATCATCGACAGTATAGCCTCCGAATCGGCGGCACTGGCGGGACTTATGAAGGGCGACCGCATCGTCGGCATCGACGGTCGGCGCGAGGATGATTTCGCCAAATACGATTCGCTGCTCGCGATGCACAGGTCGGGCGAAGCGACGCTCTCCGTCGAGCGCGGCGACCGAGTGATGAACATCGACGTTCCGGTGAACGCCGAGGGCAAGATAGGCGTCAGCGTACTCTCGCCGTTCACCCTCCGCACGCAGCACTACTCGCTGCTCGAATCGATTCCTGCGGGCGCACGCCTGACGGGCAGGGTGATGAACAACTACTGGCAGCAACTGAAACTGATAGTCAAACCCGACACGGGGCTTTACAAGCAGGTCGGCGGCTTCATCGCCATCGCCAACATCTTCCCCGGCAAGTGGGACTGGCAGCAGTTCTGGTACATGACGGCGTTTCTCTCCATCATCCTCGGCATCATGAACATCATCCCTATTCCGGGTCTGGACGGCGGACACACGCTCTTCACGCTGTGGGAGATGATTACGCGGCGCAAACCGAGCGACAAGTTCCTCGAAGCGGCGCAGTACATCGGCTTGATACTGATTCTCGCGCTGGTGATATTCGCCAACGGCAACGACATATACCGACTTTTCAAATAACCGCGCCATGGCAAAGGTGAAAAAGGCATACTTCTGCCGCGAATGCGGATTCGACGCTCCGAAGTGGCTCGGACGCTGTCCGTCGTGCGGCGCGTGGAACTCCTTCACGGAGGAGATTGTCGCCAAGGAGAGCGGCTCGATTCCTGCGGTCGTCGCAGGCAAATCCGTACCGGCATCGAAGCCGCAGCGCGTCGCCGACATCGAGTGCGGCGCGACGCAGCGCATCGACACGGGCAACAGCGAGGTGAACCGAGTACTCGGCGGAGGTCTCGTGGCAGGCTCGCTGATACTGCTGGGCGGCGAACCGGGCATAGGCAAATCGACCCTCTCGCTCCAACTCGCCCTCTCCGACAACGGGCTGAAAACGCTCTACGTTTCGGGCGAGGAGTCGGCTGAACAGATAAAACTGCGCGCCGAGCGCATCGGCATCCGCAACGAAAACTGCATCGTCTACACCGAGACGCTGCTCGAAAACATCGTCGCACAAATCGAAGAGATACGCCCCGACATGGTCGTCATCGACTCCATACAGACGATGTACACCGACCTCATCGACTCGTCGGCGGGCAGCGTGTCGCAGATTCGCGAGTGCGCCGCCACACTGCTCAAATACGCCAAGGGCAGCGGCACACCGATATTCATCATCGGGCATATCACCAAGGACGGAACGATAGCGGGACCGAAGATTCTCGAACACATCGTCGATGTCGTACTGCAATTCGAGGGCGACGGCAACAATACCTACCGCATCCTGCGCGGCATCAAGAACCGTTTCGGCGCGACGTTCGAAATCGGCGTCTTCGAGATGCTCCACGACGGACTGCGCAGCGTCGAAAATCCGTCCGAAATCCTGCTCACCCACTACGACGAACCGTTGAGCGGTATCGCCGTCGGTGCGTCGGTGGACGGCATACGCCCCTATCTCATAGAGGTTCAGGCTCTCGTCGGCACGGCAGCCTACGGCACGCCGCAGCGCAATGCGACAGGTTATGACACACGGCGAATGAACATGCTGCTCGCCATTCTCGAAAAGCGAATCGGGATGAAGATGTTCCAGAAGGACGTGTTCCTCAACTTCGCCGGCGGATTCAAGGTCGCCGACACGGGACTCGATTTGGCAATCGTCGCAGCCGTCATTTCGTCGTACTTCGACCGTCCTATCGACGAGGGCGTCTGCCTTGCGGGCGAAATCGGACTGTCGGGCGAGGTGCGTCCTGCGCCGCGCACCGAGCAGCGCATCGCCGAGGCGGCGCGTCTTGGCTTCAAGCGGATAATCGTATCGGGCTACGCCGCCAAGCCGCACAAGAGAATCGGCGGTATCGAGGTCGTCCGTATCAACAGTATCGGCGAACTCGCCCGCGAAATCTTTCGCAGCACGGCAGAGTAACGCCGGCAAGGTTTTCGGTTATGCGCGGGCGGACAGACCGCCCGCTCTTTTTAGCAGCCGCCGACATTGTCGGCGGCAGACCCTAACGACCTTAAAGACCTTAGGGTCGTTAAAGTCGCGCGGCGGGCATTTGTCCGCCGCTTCAAAGTCGCAGGGGCGGTATTACCGCCCCTGCAAAACAATCTCCCCCACTGGTCTACTCCGCCATCCGCCACGACATCTCGTCGCGGACGAGACGGGCGGTCGGCGTGTCGTCCAAGCCGTCCAGAAGCAGCAGCACCCGCTCGCGATGCTCTCCCGCTACCGAAGCCAATGCAGCGATAGCACCCTGCGCGACTATGCGGTTGTCGGGAAAACGCCCGACGGCACTGCGCACGCCCTCCGTTACCGCACCGACCGACGCACGCACCGAACGCGATGCGGCGAGCAGAGCGGCGTAGGCAAGCAGTGCATTCTCCGACGCGCACCACTCGGCGAGCAGGGCATCGATATCGTCAATCTGCGAAAGCAGGGCATGTGCCGCCTGCTCGGCGACCTCCGAATTGATTATGCCCGCCGCCCAGAACGGGAAATCGGCAGCCGTCGTGCAGTCCGGCTCGGCAATCCACAGCGCGATGATACGCAGTTCGCGAACCTGCTGGCGATAGAGAAACCGCGCGAAACCGTCGTCCCGCCCCATTTCGCAGGCAGTCTCGCGCAGCGAGTGGATTGCGACACCGTAGTTCAGCCCGTAATCAGCCCCGTAATAGCGCAGCGTGTCGAGCACCGCACCGTTCATCTGCTTGCGCACCACACCCAACAGTGCGACCATCTTCGATGTATTGTCCATGGCTATCTGGCAGGAACGGCAAGGCTGACGCGCTCTCCGTACTGGTAAATCGGCAGCGATATTTCGGCGAGTTCGCGGGTTCCGCACAGCAGCGTGCATTTCGCGACGTTCGCAACGACGTATTCGACCTTGTTCTTGTCCTTCGCGTCGGCTATCGGCAGCCCTTCGGTATCGGGTTTAGCCGACGGTTCGATATGGAGCATCACCGCCTCGCCCGACAAATCGGAGAGAGGCAGCACGCCCGCGCCGTCGCGATAGCGGCACAGAATATAGTTGTTCTCGCCGCGAGACGGAACGACGAAGAAACGTTCGGTACGCTCCCCGACGACGGTCGAGCCGTAGAACATTTCGAGATACTCCCTTTCGAGCCGCGCGATTTCGTCCAGCGCGGACGAAAGTCCCGCGCCGAATACGTTCTCGCCCGATTCGCCCGTAATCAAATCCATACGGTGCTTGCGGAGCGAGAATATCATGTCGGCAGTCGCGGAAGCCTGCTCCTCGGGCGACACCGCCCGACCGTTCATGCGGTTCGACGGCAGCGGCGACGATTCGACAGCGGCGTCGTCCGTCTGCGGCACGCACACGCTCACCGGTGCGGAATCCGCGAGTGCGACCGACGCCGAGAGAATCGACGTTTCGACATGCGAGGTCAGCGACGCGCGCACGCCGAGATACTTCTGTGCATAACGGGCATACACCCCGGGGGTGAACGAACGCTCCGCGATACGCAGTTCGACAGCGACGGTGCTCTGCGGAACATTGACGACCGCTGCGCCGTCGGCAGCATAATATACGCCCGTGCGGGCTATGGTCTGAGCCGATGCCGATGCGACACCGCACAGAGCCATCGTAATCAACAGTAGTTTTTTCATAATTTTCAATTTCTTGCGCCTTCCGGCATAATGAAAAGGCACGATTGTCTGCGAATTTAGCCTTTTTCGCTCTATAATCAAAATTTCAGATAAAAATCCTTCGTCAGACGGCGATATTCGTCGCTGAAAACGCCCCGTTCGCAGGTTTCGATTACCAGTTCCTCGCGCCGCATCACGTCGGTCGCACTGCGGGCGAACTCCGCCATCACGCGTTTAACCGCGCCGTCGGGAACGGAACGGACATCGCACCGGCGAATCATACGAAGAGAAGTTATCGACGCGAAATCATCCATCTGCTCCGTCGGCAGAATCAACGCCGCGCGCCCGTCGGGCGAGAGCAGACGTCGGACAGCCGCATCGAGTTCGTCGAACGGCAGCGAAGCGGTATGGCGCGCAGCCGTGCGCCGCTTGTCGGGCGACAGCAGCGAATCGACGAAATAGGGCGGATTGGAGATTATGAGGTCGAACGGTTCGTCCGCCGCGAAATCCTGAATCGGCGAAGCGCAGGCATGAAGACGCCCGCTCCACGGAGAAGCCGCGAAATTGGCGGCAGCCCGCTGCGCCGACGCTTCATCGACATCGACGCCGGCAATATACTCCGCCGCCGAACGCTGTGCCGCCATAAGCGCGATGACGCCCGTACCCGTCCCTATGTCGAGTACCCGCCGTTCGTCGCCGCGGAATGCGACCCATGCGCCGAGCAGGACACCGTCCGTGCCGACCTTCATCGCCACGCCGGACTGCTCGACCGCAAATTGCTTGAAACGGAACTGGGAGGACATTTTTTCAGCGGATTTCTTTAAGGACCTTAAAGACCTTAACGACTTTAAGGACTTTAAGGTCGTTAGGGTCGCGTGTGTCAGTTATTGCCTTTCAGGAAGCCGTCGATGCCCGCGCCGAACAGCGAAAAGTCGTAGCGCACGGGGTCGGCTGCATCGAAGCGGCGCAGCGACTCCGTTATCTCGACCGTCGCCTTCCAGTCGCTCTGCTTGCGGCGGAGCAGACCGAGTTCGCGACCCATATTGCCCGAATGGACGTCGAGCGGCAGATAGAGAGCCGACATCGGAATCCGCGTCCACTCGCCGAAATCGACACCCCTGCCGTCGCGGCGCACGAACCAGCGGACGTACATGTTCAGACGCTTGCACGCCGCACCCTTGTCTATCGACGAGAGGTGCTTTTCGCAATGCGGGTTGTGGTCGACGCTGAAAAACTCGCGCCGCACCTCCGAGAACACCTTCGCCATGTCGCCCGAACGCTCGTAGGCGGACTGGAAAAGTTCGCCCACGCTGCCCCATTTGCGGCAGATTCCGCGCATCGCCACGACGAAATCGGTGAAATCCTGTCCGTTGAACGTGCGGTGGACATACGTTTGCAGCCGCTGCAACTCCTCGTCCGAAGCGTTGCACACGAAATCGTAGGGCGCATTGTCCATATACTCCATCATACGCCGCGCGCTGCGGACTATCGCCTTGCGGTTGCCCCACGCGATGGTGGCGGCGAAGAATCCCGCTATCTCCTTGTCGCGCAGGTCGGCGAACGAATGCGGGACGCTTATCGGGTCAGCCTCGATGAACTCGGGGCGGTTGTACTTGTCGTGCAGATACTCCAACGTGTCGCGCAACTGCTCGTCGGAGAGATTACAATATTTTTCCATCGCTCATAACTATTTTGCGGTCGGTCTGCTCCGCCAACCGCTCGTCGTGCGTAACTATCACTATCGTCTGCCCGAACCGTTCGCGCACGTCGGACAGCAGGCGGTAAATTTCGTCGCGGTTGCGGGTGTCGAGATTGCCCGTAGGCTCGTCGGCAAGCACCACAGACGGACGGTTCACGAGCGCACGCGCTATCGCCGCACGCTGCTGCTCGCCGCCCGACAAGGCTGACGGCTTATGGGTCGCGCGCGCCGACAGCCCGACCATTTCGAGCAGTTCGGCGGCACGGTGTTCCGCTTCGCGGCGCGACATGCCCCCGATAAGGGCGGGCAGCATGACATTTTCGGCTGCCGTAAATTCGGGCAGCAGATGGTGGAACTGGAACACGAAGCCGATATGGCGGTTGCGGAACTGCGACAGACGCCTGTCGTTCAGCGCGCCCACATCGATTCCCGCAATCTCCACCGAACCGCCGTCGGCAGGCATCAGCGTACCGAGAATATGCAACAGTGTCGTCTTGCCCGCTCCGCTCGCACCGACTATCGACACGGTCTCGCCCTTCGCGATGTCGAGCGACACGCCTTTGAGGACTTCCAGTCCGCCGAAGCGTTTGTGTATGTCGCAAGCCTTTATCATCTCTATCGTTTGAAAGTTTCGTACATTTTCAGCGTCTGCGCCGCCTCGCGCACGTCATGTACGCGCAGTATCGACGCGCCCTGACGCAGAGCCTCCCAGTTCAGCACCTGCGTGCCGCACAGCGACTCCTCGGGCGTAATGCCGAGCAGGCGGTAAATCATCGACTTGCGCGACATGCCCGCCAGAACGGGATAGCCGAGCGCGCATATCTCGTGCAGACCGCCGAGCAGACGGTAATTCTGTTCGACCGTCTTGGCGAATCCGAACCCCGGGTCGAGAATTATGTTTTCGCGCCGCATGCCCTGCGAAATCATGTAATCGGCACGTGCCGTCAGATAGTCGCGTACCTCGGCGACGACATCTTCATAGTCGGTGAGCGACTGCATCGTCTGCGGAGTACCGCGCATGTGCATCGCTATGTAGGGCAGTCCGAGCGACGCGACCGTCGGAATCATCTCGGCATCGGCTTCGCCCGCCGAGATGTCGTTCACTATGAGTTCGCCGTATTTGTCCGCCGCACGCCGCACTATCTCCGCGCGGAAAGTATCGACCGACACCGCGATATGCAAATCCACCTCCCTTACCGCCGACAGTCCCGAATCCACTCTGCGCCACTCCTCCTCCGTCGGAATATCCGCTGCCGAAGGTCGCGACGAGTAGCCGCCGACATCGATTACGGTCGCTCCGTCGGCAACCGCACGTTCGACCCGCAACACGACCGCGCTCCGTTCGGGAGTACGGCTGCCGGCGAAGAACGAATCGTCGGTAACGTTTACAATCGCCATTATCCGCGGCTTGCGGAGAAACTCATCAATCATTCGCACTATCTTTTCGACGAGCCATCGACCGCAGTCGCCGGTCGAGTTCTGCCACATCGTGTTCCAAATCCTCGCGGTCGATGTTCACTATCGACAAATCGGCTCTGCCCGCCAGTTCGTCGTCCGACATCTGTACCGCCATACGCTCCAAAATCCGTTCGCGCACCGCTCCGTCGCGCTGCATGGCACGTTCGAGCCTCAACGGGTGCGGCGCGAGTACCGCGACGCTCGCATCGACACAGGCATCGAATCCCGACTCGAACAGAATCGCCGATTCCAGCACGACGTAGTCCGCCTGCTGCTCCGCCGCCCACTCCTCGAAGTCGCGCCGGACAGCCGGATGCACTATCGCATCGAGCCGGGCGAGTGCCGCCTCGTCGCCGAAGACCTTCGCAGCGAGATAGGCTCTGTCGAGCATTCCGTCGCGGTACGACCGTTCGCCGAACGCCGCCTTGACGGCACCGACGATTTCGGGCGAGGTGTTCATGAGTGCCTTAGCCCGCGAATCGGAGTCGTAGACCGGCACTCCCTTTTCGGCAAGAAGCGCGCATACCGTACTCTTGCCGCCGCCGATTCCGCCGCATATACCGACCTTTATCATTTCTCTGGAATTTCGATATCGGGGACATTGCCCACCGAAATTATCTTAATATCGCTGAACCGCACCGAAATCGCATTCTGCAACGACGCAGGGCGGATGCGTATCTTCTCAACGAACGACGCCTCGGCACCCAGTTCGCGTACCGGCTCGGTTTCGCGCACCTTGTCGAATTGCAGTTCCGACAGAGGGACGTTGATTTTGCGCGAGGTAAAGAAGTATCCGAGCAGGTTCGTACCCATGCCCTCGACGACGCACGGCACCTCGATGCGTTCGCCGTCCACATTCACTTTCACGTCGAATTCGGTGGTATAGGTGTAGTTGAGTTTCGAGATATACCACAGCATGAACGAAGCGACGAGCAGCATCACGAATACGGGCGATACGTACCGCCGCAACTTCGCGAAGAATTTTCCGACAGATTCGAATATCCTTTTCATAGAGGCAAAGATACGAATAAGTTGAGAGCAAAAGCAAATTTTATTTGCAATTTTGCCGAAACGGAGTATCTAAGGCGAAGCCAAAGGTACGAATAAGCGAGTGGAATGTCAAATTTATTTGAACATTCCCGAGCGGGAGTAAACCAAATAGGTATTATAGGTAGAATAAGTATTATAAGAAACAGCCTATATTACCTATATTACCTATATTACCCAGCCACTCATTCATCACAAAAAAAACGGGGCAGTCCTACCTTAAAGGCTATAAGCGAAGCCGACCGCATCTTTCAGATGCGGTCGGCTCAAAGGCGATAAACCACAATCTGCTACGGTGGCAAGCCCCCCATTCAGGCGGCAAGCCCCGCCCTACTCTTCGAGCCAGTCGCCCAACTCGGTATAGATTTTCTCGGCGATGAACTTCATTGCCGCCGAACCCGGATGGCAACCCTTGCCCGTCTCCGGATTGTAGTCGTGTTTAGGCATATAGGTCTGGTCGTTGTAGCCGTTCACGGCATACAAATCGACATACCGCGCCCCGTAGTGTTCGGCGATGCGTATAGTCGATTTCTCGACACCCGTCGTCAGGCAATCGCCTATCAGGCACACTATCTTGACATTCGGATAGCGTTCGCGCAGCAGGCATATCAGTTTGATATAAGCCGTGCAGAACGTCGTGTCGTCCAGAGCCTCGACCTCGGCTCTCGTAACGGCGGCATCCGCCTTGCCGAACATCTCGGCGAACGTCTCGTCAGACGGAGCATCGGCACTCTGGATATTCACCCCGGGAGCAAGCGGGTCTGCGTTATGTCCGCAATCGTTCGTTCCGCCATGGATAATCACAATGTCCGGATTTCCGACACCGTTCTGGGCGATGAAGCGGCTGCAATAATCGTTGCCGAACCATGTGTACGACGAATATTTGGTATCGGTCGTGCGGGCAACGGCGGAACCCGAAAATGCGATGTTCCTGTCGATGACGGCATCCGACATCAGGTCGTAAGCCAGACGATACCAGTAGGTCTGCGAAACTGATGTCAAATCTCCGTCCGCCGTCGGATAGTGGTTAGGGTATCCGTACGGCAGAAAGCCGCGGAAAGTCGAAATCGAATCGCCGATAACGCTGATGCGTTTGGTTTTGCACGGCTCCAATTCCGATGTAAGTCCTTCGGGAACCGGATATCCGTCCGTATCGAGCGTCCATGTCCTCAACGTCCGTCCGCACGTGCCGTCGTAAGATGCCACTGCCGCGTTCAAATCCGCCAGCAGAGTGTTCATGTCGCCGTAGGCACCGACCGTAGCCGTATCGAGTTTTGTCAAGACATTCGAGCCGGGTCCCACACGTTCGACAGCCGGATTGTAATAACAGTTTTCAAGGGTCGTAATCTTGTAACTGTCGGCATGTATCTTGGCATATATGCCGCCGTAGTAGTTCGTTGCCGCGGATGCGGCGTAGGTCGCGCCATCGGTAACGAAGCCCGACTTCCCGATGGTCGTGTACACGCCGTAGATGTTGCACGACGCCGGTGAACCGTTCTGGAAACCGACGATTCCCGCCATAGTGTTGTTACCGGACTTGAAGCCGTTGTAAATGCTTACCGTCTCGATAGTGCGCACGCGCGAAACGCTGTTCACGATATTCGCACTGCCTGCCGAAACTTGCAGCCAGCCGACCATGCCGGTAGCCATCGTATAACCGTTCTTGCCGTTATTTCCGAACGCCTCGATTTTCTCGCCCGCATAGAGGCAGTTCACGATATTCATCATACATGCGGCGTTGTTGCACTTGAAATATCCGCATATGCCGCCGACCGAATAGAGTCCCCTCAAATTTCCGTATGCGACGCAGCCGTCGATAGTGGATTCGCCGACAGATGTCGCGGAACCGCAGATACCTCCGACACTGTACTGCGACGACATCACATCGCCGTAAGCCTTGCAATCCTCGATGAAGCAGTCGCCCGACGAAGAGATTACGCCCGATATTCCGCCGACATTATAGCCGTATCCCGTAACGGAAGCATACGACGTACAGCCCGTTACGCGAGCCGTATGTCCCGCCGTCGAACCCTGATAGCCGCAGATGCCGCCGACATTCTGTCCGCCGAAGACGATTACGCGGCACTCGCAATCCTCGACCGTCGCCGTAACGTTGCCGCCCTCGGCTTCGTTCGGCTGCAATGCACCGACGATGCCGCCCGCGTGGTTGCCCTTCGACGATATGGAGGCAAGGCGCGAAACCTCGCAACCCGACACCTTGCCCGATGTCAGATGAGATGCGATACCGCCCACATAGTTGCCGTTGTAGGCGGAGACCTTTCCGTCCATACGGCAGTTCACGACCGTCGAGCCGTAGCGCGCACGACCGACGATGCCGCCTGCGAAATAGGCATCGCAGTCTATCGCCGCCGAGGAGGCAATCGAGCAGCCCTCGATTTTCGTCCCGCACGCATGACCGGCGATACCGCCGACCTGCGCAGCCGATTTCAGGTGTCCGCCGAACGTGCAGTTCACAATTTCGGAGCCGAGCGCGTATCCTACGATACCGCCGACGTTGCTGACCTTATACCCGTCGAACTCCACCGACACCGCGCTCACGATTTCGCCGTCGCACGAGCATCCCGAAACGGTACTCTTTTCGGCTACGCCCGCAACCGAGCCGGCATGAAGTCCAGTAGCGGTATACCTGCACTCCTTCAAACGCAGATTGACGACCGTAGCCCCGTTCAGGTATCCGAACAGTCCGCAGGCGTTGTCGCCGACATTCGCTATGGCAAGACCCGTTATCGCATGGTCGCCGCCGTCGTAGTGTCCGCCGAAAGCGGTATCGGCACTATCGCCGACCGGCTTGAACGCCGCAACGTCCGCCATGTCGATGTCGCGAATCTGGCGATAATGTTTGGCGGCATACTCCGCATGTGTCGCCTCGCCGTTGCAGAGCGAAGCCATACGCTGCAAGTCCCCGACCGACGCTATCAGATACGGATTCTCTGCCGAGCCGTCGCCGCCGCCCCATTCGCCGTCCACCGCGCGGCGCGACGCAGCCTTCGACAAATCGACATTCACGTCGTAATAGGTGTTGCGCGCGACGGTACGCTTATAATTATAGGTATATATCGCCTTGTCGGTCGTTACCGTAAACTCACCGTCATAATCGCCCGCAGCAAGAACCATGTATATCGCCGCGGCATCCGCTTTCGCAGCAGGGACGCGGTACGCCTCGGCGAGCGTCGTCATCACGAAATGCGTATCCGGCAACACTGCATCGAGAGCCTGCTCGTCGTCGGCTGCCGTGGCATCGATTTCGAATTTGCCCGACATCGGCGTATCTTCGTCGGCATATTTCACCGACAGCACGCTCTCGCCCGCATAAGCACCGCTCGCGAAGACGTTCACCCGCAGGAATCCGCCCAGAGAACGCATCACGACGGTCTGCGCCATCTGCTTCGACCCGTCGCCGAGCGGCTGCGGCATCGACACCATAGGCATATTCGCCGCGCCGAACACTCCCGCGGCGGTCTGCGTCTGCGCCGGCTCTATCGCGAGCGTCAGCGCACGCGCCACATCACCGGCATTGTCCTCGGAGTAGGGATGATATGCGAAAAGCATGTCGCCCGCCGCATAGCGGTTCACGGTCGCCTTGCACCAGCCCTCGCCGTCGCGCACCTCGACCGTCGCAACGGCATTGCAGGTCGGCGTCGCCGACGCGACATATACGCCGAGCGTCTCGCCGCCATCCCAGAAATATTTTCCGTTCTCGAATCCGACGCGCGTCGCGGCATCGGTCTCGATACGCAGATTCAGTTCGCACTCTCCCGCCGCCGAATCGACAACGGCATCTGCGACGCACGACGACAACATCGCCGCACACGCAGCCAACATACATGTAAGAATCTTTTTCATGGCAGTCCCTCCTACAAATCGTCTTCACCTCCGTATTCGGGTTGTTCGAAGCCGCCCGAGGCGGCGAATCCGCGCTCTATGACGAGCGCACACTCCCGCAGTGCGGGAGCGAAGTACAATGGCTTTTTCACGATAATTATAAGTTTAAGGTTTGTTCGTTATGCGAAAGCATCAGTACCGGTGCAGAAACGCCCCCAAAAGACGACTCCTATCGACAAAAACGCCTTCGAGATACAAAGTTAGCAAAATTCCCCCCCCCGCAAAATTTTCGGCGATTTTTTTTAATGGCATCAGGGGCGTTAAAGACTTTAAGGTCATTAAGGTCATTAGGGTCATTAGGGTCATTAGGGTCATTAGGGTCGTTAGGGTCATTAAAGTCTTTAAGGACCCTAAGGACTTTATCCCCCGCCAACAAAAAGAACCGGTCGGCTGCCCCGATGAGCAGCCGACCGGCATATCGCAAAAGCGGAGGGAGACTATTTCTCCTCGCCCTTGTCCTTCTTCGAAATCATGTCGTAAGCGAGCGGCGTAGCGATGAATACCGACGAATAGGTTCCGACGATGACACCGATAAGCAGCGCGAACACGAATCCGCGGATGGTCTCGCCACCGAAGATGAATATCGAGAGCAGCGTTACCAGCGTGGTTCCCGAAGTATTCACGGTACGCGAAAGCGTCGAAGAAACGGCGTTGTTGATATTGTCGCGCAGCGAACGCTTAGGATAGAGCGCGATATACTCGCGGATACGGTCGAAGATGACCACGGTATCGTTGATGGAGTAACCGATGATTGTCAAAATCGCAGCGATGAACGCCTGGTCTACTTCGAGGTTGAACGGCATGACGCTGTAAAGCAGCGAGAACAGACCGATAACGACGAATGCGTTGTGTGCCAGAGCGAACGTCGCGCCCGTAGCCCACTGCCAACGCTTGAACCGGAACGCGATATACAGACCGATTGCGATAAGCGAGAACAGCACCGCCCAGATTGCGCCCATAGTCATGTCCTTTGCAATCGAAGGACCGATTTTGTCGGCGGAAACGATACCGTTCACGTCGGTCTGGGTATTCTTGAATCCGTCGAGCGTGATTTCGTAAGTATACAGACCCTTCAAGGCGTTGTAGATGATTGCATCTACCTCCTCGGTGGTCTCCTCCGACGTATCGTCGTACTTGTACTGGGTTACGATACGCATCTGGTTCTCCTTGCCGTACTGCTTGACCTCGAACGAAGCGTTGGCAGCGTCGGCACCGACGAACGCGCCGTCGAGAGCCTCGCGAACCTGCTCGGCGGTTACGTTGCTGTCGAAACGGATAACGTACGTACGACCGCCCGTGAAGTCCACGCCGCGGTTAAGACCCAAAAATGCCAGCGAAATTATCGATGCGAGAATCACCGTACCCGAAATAATGTACGAGTACTTGCGCTTGCCGATAAAGTCGAAATGAACGTTGGCGAGCCAGTTCTCCGACCACGAACGCGAGAACGAGATGTGTCCCCACTTTCCGGCAACCCACTCGATGAGCAGACGCGTGATGAAAATCGAGCAGAAGAGCGAAGTTACGATACCGATAATCAGCGTCGTCGCGAATCCCTGAACAGGACCGTTACCGAAGATGAACAACACGATACCGGTGATGATTGTCGTGAGGTTACCGTCGATAATCGCGGAGTAGGCGTTCGAGAAACCGTCCTTGATAGCGGACATCAGACCCTTGCCGCCGCGCAACTCCTCCTTGATGCGCTCGTAGATAATCACGTTGGCATCCACCGCCATACCCATCGTCAGCACGATACCGGCGATACCCGGCAGCGTCAGCACGGCTCCGAACGAAACGAGGAATCCCATGAGCAGGAACACGTTCGTTACGAGTGCTATATCGCTCAACCAGCCTGCGGTCTTGTAGAACAGACCCATGTAGAGGAGGACGAGGATAAACGCGATTACGAACGAAAGCAGACCCGAGTTGATGGACTCCTGACCGAGCGACGGACCTACGACGGTGTCCTGAATGATGCGTGCAGGTGCAGGCACCTTACCCGATTTCAGCACGTTCGCCAAGTCCTGAGCCTCCTGAATCGTGAAGTTGCCCGAAATCGACGAGTTTCCGCCCTCGATTTTCTGGCGGACGACCGGTGCGGAGTATACGTAACCGTCGAGGACGATAGCCACGCAGCGACCTACGTTGTCGGCGGTGAGTTGCGCCCACTCGGTGATACCGTTCGAGTTCATCGACATCGAAACCTCGGCATCGGCACCCGTCTGCGCGTATGCCGCACGGGCGTCGGAGATGACGCTGCCGTCGAGCGGAGCCTTGCCGTCCGGACGCTCTACCTTAATAGTATAAAGGAAGAACCGACCGTCAGCCTGCGGGTCGCCCTTGATAGCCCACTTGAACACTACGTCCGAAGGGAAGCAGTCGCGTACCTCCGGCAGAGCGAGATATTTGTCGATAGTCGCGATGTCTGCGGCATTGGCAGCACCGATAACGGCACCTCCTGCATAATCAGGATTGAGCAGCGCGAGAAGCGGATTGTTCTCGCGGGTATAACGCTGTGCGGCAACATTTTCCTCGGTTTCGGCAGCCTGTCCGACCTCCTCGATAAGCGATGCTGCGGCACCCTCGGCAGGAGCGGCAGCCTCCTCTTTCGCGGCTTCGAGTTCCTCGGCATAGAGTTTCTTCACCGCGCGGTCTGCGCTTACCAGAGCAGGAAGCAGTTCCTGACCGTTGTATGTCGTCCAAAATTCGAGCGACGCCGTACCCTGCAAGAGTTTGCGCACACGTTCCGGCTCCTTGACACCCGGCAACTCGACCAGAATGCGGTTCGAGTTAGGCAGACGCTGGATATTCGGCTGCGTAACTCCGAAGTGGTCGATACGGCTGCGGATGATATTGAACGAAGCGGCGATGGCGTCGTCGGTCTCCTGTTTGAGAATCTTCACGACCTCGGCGTCCGACATGCCAGCCTTGATGTCCTTGCGGTCGGGGCTGATGAATATGTCCACGAGTTGTCCTCCGTCGGAAGCCTTCGAATACTCCTCGGCGAACGTCTCGATATAGTCGCCCGTACCCTCTTTCATCGCCTTGCCTGCCATTTCGATTGCAGCGACGAATGCAGGGTCGTTCTGGCTGTCGCCCGCGAGCGACTTCACAACGTCCTCGACCTGGATTTCGAGCATCACGTTCATACCGCCCTTCAAGTCGAGACCGAGGTTCACCTCTTTCTCCTTGCACTGTTTGTAAGTGAACTGGGCTACGCCGACATTATAGACCGGCTTGTTTTCGACGGAATCTAGATAGTACTGCTCCATCGATGCCTGCTCCTCCGCCGGGAAAGCCTTCGCGTACTCTGCCGCCGCCTTCTCCACGCTGCGTGTTTTGAGCGAGAAAGACAACTGGTAGATACAAGCCAAAGCCAACAGAACGGCGAGCAGTCTGATTGCACCTTTACTTTGCATTTGAGTTAATTTTTTCGTTAATATTTATGTTGTTTCGTTTTATTTCGTCCGTTGCGTATCATTACATACACTACAAAGCACGCAAAGATAAGTAAATTTTTCGTTTCTAACAACCTCCGGGCGCAATTTTCCGCGGCAAAGGCGATTTAATCCGGTAAAAGCGCGTCCGCCCGCCGCATCCCCGCCTCAAAGGCTCTAATCAGTTGCTTCCGCCCTCTTGCAATTCTCCCGACTTCTGCGTATCTTCGTCTCAACATTTCAACGCATTCACCTATGACGACAAAACAGGTTTTCAAAAGCGTGTGCGGCATCATCGCCGCCGTCGCATTCACCGCATGTTGCGGAAACGGCATCGAGGGCAGATGGGTCGAACCAGTACCCGGAATGAAGAATCAGGTGCAGGGCATGAACTTGGAGCATGGCGGCAAGGCGTCTTCAATCAACATGGCGACCTTGCAGTACGAGAGGTGGGAAAAGCGCGGCGACCGGCTGTTCCTTTCGGGCAGAAGCATCGGCAACGGCATGACAATCGATTTCACCGACACTCTCACCATCGTAAAACTCACGCCAACCGACCTGACGCTGCAACGCGGCGACCTCACCCGGAACTTCCAAAGGCAATAGCCCGAGGAAAAGCCCGTAAGGTCTTTAAAGACTTTAAGGACCTTAAAGACCCTAACGCCCCACACACCCAACAAAAAAACAGGGAACAGACTGAATCCGTTCCCTGTTTCGGTCAATTTCGGCGCGACCGCTATTTCACCTCCTCGAACTCCACGTCCTCGGGTTGCGAACCGCCGTTGTTCTGTGCGCCGCCCTGCGCACCCGCACCTGCGCCTGCATTAGCATGAGCATCCTGCGCTGCGCCCTGCGCCTGCTGCTGTGCGTAGATATCCTGCGACGCTGCCTGCCATGCGACATTGAGTTCGGCGATAGCCGTATCGATAGCCGCAATGTCGGCATTCTTGTGAGCCTCCTTCAACTTCGCGAGCGCAGCCTCGATAGCCGACTTCTTCTCAGCCGGAATCTTGTCGCCGTACTCTTTGAGTTGCTTCTCCGACGCGAAGATGTTGGAATCGGCGGCGTTAATCTTCTCGATGCGCTCCTTCTCCGCCTTGTCCTTCTCCTCGTTGGCTTTCGCCTCGTCGCGCATACGCTGAATCTCCTGCTCGGTCAGACCGCTCGAAGCCTCGATACGGATTTTCTGCTCCTTGCCCGTACCCTTGTCCTTCGCCGACACGTTCAGTATACCGTTGGCGTCGATGTCGAACGTAACCTCAATCTGCGGCACGCCGCGCGGTGCGGCTGGGATGCCGTCGAGGTGGAAACGACCGATGCTCTTGTTGTCCTTAGCCAGCGGACGCTCGCCCTGGCAGACGTTGATTTCGACGGACGGCTGGTTATCCACGGCAGTCGAGAACACCTCGCTCTTGCGGGTCGGAATCGTCGTGTTCGACTCGATGAGTTTGGTGAACACTCCGCCGAGAGTCTCGATACCGAGCGACAGCGGCGTAACGTCGAGCAGCAGCACATCCTTGACCTCGCCCGTGAGGACACCGCCCTGAATCGAAGCACCGATAGCCACTACCTCGTCCGGATTCACCGACTTGTTAGGCGTCTTGCCGAAGAAGTCCTCGACGATTTTCTGAATTGCCGGAATACGGGTCGAACCGCCGACCAGAATCACCTCGTCGATTTGCGAAGCCGACAAACCTGCGTCGCGCAGGGCGATTTTGCAAGGCTCGATGGTCTTCTGAATCAAGTGGTCGCACAACTGCTCGAACTTGGCACGCGTAAGCGTCATCACGAGGTGCTGCGGGATGCCGTTTATCGGCATGATGTACGGCAGGTTGATTTCGGTCGACTGCGACGACGACAACTCGATTTTCGCCTTCTCGGCAGCCTCTTTCAGACGCTGCAACGCCATCGGGTCCTGACGCAAATCCACTCCGTGTTCAGCCTTGAACGCCTCCGCCATATAGTCGATGAGGACATGGTCGAAATCGTCGCCTCCGAGGTGCGTATCGCCGTTCGTCGATTTTACCTCGAACACTCCGTCGCCCAATTCCAGAATCGAAATATCGAACGTACCGCCACCGAGGTCGTACACGGCGATTTTCATATCCTTGTTCTTCTTGTCCATACCGTAAGCGAGCGCGGCAGCCGTAGGCTCGTTGATGATACGGCGCACGGTGAGACCCGCGATTTCGCCAGCCTCCTTCGTAGCCTGACGCTGCGAGTCGGAGAAGTATGCCGGCACGGTGATGACAGCCTCCGTAACCTCCTGACCGAGATAGTCCTCGGCAGTCTTCTTCATCTTTTGGAGGATGATTGCCGAAATCTCCTGCGGAGTGTACTGGCGACCGTCGATGTCCACGCGCGGAGTGTTGTTGGCACCCTTCACGATGCTGTACGGCGCACGCTCGATGTCCGCCTGCACCTTGTCGTACTGCTCGCCCATGAAACGCTTGATGGAGAATACCGTGCGTTTAGGGTTGGTGATAGCCTGACGCTTTGCGGGGTCGCCGACCTTGCGTTCGCCGCCGTCGGTGAATGCCACTACCGAAGGAGTGGTGCGATGACCCTCCGAGTTAGGAATGACAACGGGTTCCGAACCCTCCATAACTGCTACGCACGAGTTCGTAGTTCCCAAATCGATACCAATAATCTTTCCCATAATCTTATAAGTTTTTATTTGTTTAATTTTCTATTTTTCGTATTCGTGATACGCCTTATAGTCGAGCAAACGCTATACCAAAGCCCGATTTCTGCCAAAATTAGAGGTTTGTGCGCCACGGCTCTGTCAAAACGGACATTTCGCGGTGTCCCGATTGACAGATACCGCGTCCCGACTGACACAATGGCAGACTTCCGCGACACCTTCCCCGAAAAAATTTTTTCCTTAAAGCCCACCCCCTAAAAAAAGTTCCCCCGCCTGCTTTCTCGCAGGCGGGGGAACAAAGCCTCTTACGGCAGACCGTTATTTGATGCCGTACTTTGCCAGAATCTCCACGACAGGCTGCTGAATCGCATCAGCCCAACGCTTGTAGCCCCACGAATAAGGGTGTACACCGTCAGCGGAGGTGAGGTGGTCGGTACCCGTCTGGTTCTCGACATCCACGAAATAGACGTCCGCGTACTCCTTCGTAATCTGCTTCATCAGCGAATCCACATACTCGATGCGCTCCTGCTCCTTCTGCTCGGCTTTGAGGTCGAACATGCGACCCTCGCGATAGATGGTTTTGAGGAAGATTACCGGTGCCTTCTTGTTCTGCTTGCGAATCTCGTCGAGGAACGGACGGATACGCTCGCCAATCTCCTTTATCGTAGGATTCGAGAATGCGTCGCAAATGTATGCGTCGGCTTTCGTACCGCCGAGGATTTCGCCCATCACGCGCTGCAATTTGCTGTTGCCGCTCATGCCGAATCCGCAGAGGTTCAGTCCCGTCTGACGTTGCAGGAACGCAGGATAGGTCATACCGGCGCACGTAGCGCACGAACCGTGGGTGAAACTCGAACCGAAGATGGCGATATTGTGGCGGAACGGATTCTTCATCGCCTTGATTTTCGCACCCTCCGGCACGCCGATTTCGAGCGATGTCAGTTCGGCGAACAGCGGCAGATAGAGAATGCAGCGTTTCTTGGCGTCATTCATGTTGGCGATGAGTTTCAGCGGCTGTTCGATGCGCGCCTTGCCCTCCTTGGTCTTGCCGTCGGCGTTGCTCTTCGACGCAGCCCACATCCATTCGCCGTCCTTCTCGATAAAGAGGTTGAAGCCCACGCCCGCATTGGCTGGCATGGCACGGTTGAAGCCGCGGTAGCCGTATTTCGCCGTAACCCATATCTCGGTTGCATCGGTCTCGAAGAGAATCGCCTCGCCGGCGCAGCAGCGCAGCAGATTCGCCTCCTTGCTGTTGAGTTCGGGATAGTCGTTCACCTCGACGCGGTTGTACGGATTCGTGGTCTTGCACATCTTGCCGATATGGTTCAGTTTCTGAGCATCGACATAATTTATCTTCACCTTCTCGGCAGCCGAAGCCGCGAGCATCATGCACGAGGCGAAGACGAGCAATAAAAATCTTTTCATTTTCTGTATTCGGGTTTTAGGTTTATGTCCATATCAAAGAGCCGAACATCTCTGTTCGGCTCCCTATCGGATTTCATCCGTTATTTCTGCTCGTTCAGGATGCGCATTGCGGCATCGAGAATCCGCGTATCGTCGAGCGTTACCACGCCGCCGTCCGGACCCTGTTCGAAATGAACGCCGACACCCTCTTTGGCATCCAGATGTTTACCGCCGAAATAGTTGCGTACGCTTTCAACGTCAATTCCCAATTCGTCTGCAATGCGCTGCGAACTTCCGCTCGGAAGTCTGTCCTTGATACGGCGCAATTCGTTAAATGTAATAATCATAGCCTCGTTGTTTTTAATATGTGTTTACCTTGTTTGCAAAATTCGCACTACTAATTTACGGCTTTTTTCCGATTTTGCAAAATTTCGACGCGCTTTTTGGAAAAAATCGTCGGATTCGCCTCCCGCACACCTCCGAAACAGCCCGCTCTACCTGAAATCGACCGTCTCGTACCCCTCGTACTTCGCGGCACCGAAACGCGGGATGTCGCCCGCCATCGCCTTTACCGACAACAGACGCACGGCGACATTGCCGGCATCGGTGCCGTAGACTATCTCCGTCGGGTATTTGCCGTCGGCGTCCACGAACACGGCTATCGTTTCGCGCATCGCCGACTCCGGTTTCGGCGACAGCACTACGCATGTGCGACCGCCCTCGACCGTCGCCGCCGAGTCGAAATCTTCGAGCAGCAGCGAGAATCCGCGCGCTGGATTGCTCACGATGTCGCGCGCCGCCGTGTCGATTCCGTCCACGACAATCTCGCGTTTCGACGCACTCACCTCGCGCCGCACGCCGTCCGCGGCATAGACCTCCGTGTCGTCGGCTTTCATGTAGAAATCGCCGCCCGACACGCAGTATTCGCCACGTACCGTATAGTCGCCCGCCGTCATCTCGAACTCCGCACGGTACGCACCGAGCGCGGCGAGACTGCTCTCGATGTTTTTGAGTATCCGTACCGAGGCTTCGTCAGCCGTCGCAGCAGCGACCGCCGCAACCGTATAAAAGAGTATCGACAGAATTTTCCGCATGACATTTTCCATAATTACCATATACATTCTTCATCTGTACGCCGTCATTCTGAGCGCAGCGAAGAATCTAAATACAAAACAGATCCTTCGCTGCGCTCAGGATGACGAGACAGACATACCCGTATCCAATCTGCTATCTCCTATTTTAGGACAGCCCCAGTTCCTGCAATTTCGCTTCGAGCGAAGGCATGTCGTAGAACTTTATCTCGCGCTGCTTCGCACCCATCTGCGGACCGACGATTCCCGCCTTCTCCAACTGCGTCATGATTCGTCCCGCGCGGTTGAAGCCGACTTCGTAGTTGCGCTGGATGTACGATGTCGAAATCTGTCCGCTCGCGACGGCATCGCGCGCGATTTCGGCGAACAGCGAATCGTACTTCACCGGTGCGCCGCTCTCGCTGCCCAGCATCGCGCCTGCCGATGCGGCATCGCCGCCCGCCTCGACATAGTCCGGCAAATCGTATGCCCGACCCGTCGGCGACGGCTGGCGGGAGATGTAGTCGACGATTTCGCCGACCTCCTTGGTCTCGACCAGCGCGCACTGTATTCGCGTCAATTCGCCGTCCTTCGACAGCAGCATGTCGCCGCGACCAATCAACTGGTTTGCGCCCGGCTGGTCGATAATGGTACGCGAGTCTATCATCTGCATCACGCGGAATGCGATTCGCGCAGGGAAATTCGCCTTGATACCGCCCGTGATGACCTTCACGTCAGGACGCTGCGTGGCGACGATAAGGTGGATGCCTATCGCACGCGCCTTTTGCGCCAGACGCATCACCGGACCTTCGACCTCCTTGGCGGTCATGATAAGGTCGGCGAACTCGTCGATGACGACGACGATATACGGCATTATGTTCTCGTCGTCCACATCGCGCTTGCGCACCTTCTCGTTGTACTCGGCGATGTTGCGCGCCCCGACCTTTCGGCACTTGTCCAGACGCACGTCCATCTCGATGCAGAGCGAGTTGAGCGTGTAGACCGCCTTTTTCGGGTCGGTTACTATCGCCTCGTCCTCCGAAGCCATCTTGGCGAGAAAATGCTTTTCGAGTTTGGCATAGAGCGAGAACTCGACCATCTTCGGGTCTATCAGCACCAGTTTGAGTTGCGACGGGTCCTTGCGGTAGAGCAGCGACGTTATTATCGCGTTCAGACCGACCGACTTGCCCTGTCCCGTAGCACCCGCGACGAGCAGGTGAGGCATCTTGGCGAGGTCGAACACGAAATTCTCGTTCTGAATCGTGCGCCCGATGACTACGGGCAGTTCGCCGTTGAACTTGTGGAAACGCTCCGACTGCACCGCCGAACGCATCGACACGACCTCCTTGTGGCGGTTCGGCACTTCGATGCCTATCGTTCCGCGACCCGGGATAGGTGCGATGATTCGGATTCCCAACGCTTTCAGCGACTGGGCGATGTCGTTTTCCAGCCCCTGGATGCGCGAAATCTTCACGCCCGCCTCCTGCACGATTTCGTAAAGCGTAACCGTCGGACCTATCGTAGCCTTCATCTCGCGAATCGGGATTCCGAAGTTGCCGAGCGTATCCTCTATCTGGCGTTTGTTGAAGATTATCTCGTCGTCGGAGACGTTCGAGTCCGACACGTAATCAATCAGGAAATCCACCGGCGGATATTTGTATCCCACCGTCCTGTCGGGATTGAACGGTCGGTTCTTCATCTGCCGCTCGTCCATCTGCGCCTCGCTGTGTTCCTCGACGACGATTGTCTTCACGCCCGCGCGCTCCGCCGCACCCTCCGCTTCGGAGGTCTCCTCCGGCGAATCCGCGGCATCGTCCGCAGTCTCGTCCGCCGCAGGCTTTTCCGGCTCAATCTCCCAATCGGACTTATCCGCCGCGTCATCCTCCTGCGGCATATCGGCAGTCTCGGTCGGCTCGACAGGTACGGCTACCGTTTCATCCGTCAGGTCGCGCCGTTCGACATCCGATTCGGTTTCCTCCTGCTCCGATTTCGGGCGATGAATCAGCGTTCCAGCCGTGTCCACCACATTATCAACGAGCGCGCCGCCCTGCTTCACGACGACTTTGCCCGCACGGTTCACCGTATTTATGAAGTTGCTGTTGATGAACACTCCCGTAAGAATCCAGCCCAGAACGACCGCAATCCATGCGCCGATAGAGCCGATATACCCGTAGAGCATCTGCGACACCGCGATTCCGAACGCGCCGCCCCAGCCGCTGCCGAACATTCCCCAACGGTCGCCGAACATCAGTCCGAGCGTCAGCGAACCGAGTATGGTTATCAGCAGCAGTGTCAGCACGCTGTGGTTGAGCAGCCGCGCCCGCTTCACGATGATGCGTATTCCGAGCATGATGAATATCACCGGCACGAGCAGACCCGCGATGCCGAACGAGTGGCAGACGAAATATTCAGCCAGTCTCGCGCCCAACGGTCCGCACGGATTAGACACCGAGTCGTCGAAACGCGGATTGTCGGTTTCGGGGGCATGTATCGCGATATAGTCGTGTTCGTAGCAGAAAGGATAGGCGACGGTGGCAATCAGGGCGAACACTCCGGCGAGCAGGACGAGTACGCCTATAATCCATCGGGCGTTGTCCGACGACGAGCGCACGGGCTTTCCTCCGGCAGTCTGCCCCGCACTGCGGTCGGCGCGCACGGTACGTTTCACCTCTGTTTCGTTACCTTTTTTCGACGATTTTCTGCTTCCCATATTCCTCTGAAATTATCTCCTGCACAACCTTTTCGCCGACCGCCGCAAACAAAAATTCCGCAACGGGCGAAACATGCGCATACCCGTTGCGAAATTAGAAAAAAATAACGACTATTTCAAATTTGACGCCCGCTTTTCCAAAAGATTTAGCGCGGTTCGTCCCCGAACGCTTTCTGCCGCAGACGCTCGGCATACGCTTCGTCGGCGCATGTCAGAAAACGGTATTCGGGCTTATGCCCCCGCTCGGCTCTCAATCCGTAGCGGTCGAGCAACTCCTCGACCCTCCGTTCGACGGCATCCGCCGAGTCGATGATTTCGACCGGACGGTCGCCCACGACACGTCCGATAACCCCGCGCAGGAACGGATAGTGGGTGCATCCGAGAACTATCTCGTCCGCCCCCGCCTCTATCAGCGGCTCGACGGCGCGGCGTACCGCAGCCTCCGCTTCGGGGGTCTCTTCGAGGTTCCGCTCGACGATTTCGACGAAACCCTCGCCGACCGCTTTCAGAATCCTGACCTTGTCGGCGAACCGCGCCGACGTGCGCAGGAACAACTCTCCGTCGAACGACCTTTCCGTCGCCAGCACCCCGATGACGCCCGATTTCGTCCTCAACGCGGCGGGCTTCACGGCTGGTTCAAGTCCGACGAACGGAATCTGCGGATAATGCTCCCTCAACTCCGCGATAGCCATCGCCGTAGCCGTATTGCATGCGACGACCACCATTTTGCATCCCTCGGCGAGCAGTCTTTCGACCGCCTCGAACGTCAGCCGACGCACCTCCTCCCGCGGACGCGAGCCGTAGGGGCAGTTCTTGCCGTCGCCCAGAAACACGAGCGATTCGTCGGCGAGTGCCTTACGCAGCACCCGCCATACGCTCAGTCCGCCCATTCCCGAGTCGAAAACACCGATAGGATTGTTGTTCATCTTGTTGGTTCGGTTAAAGTCCTTAACGACATTAAATACTTTAAGGACGCTGCAAATTCTTCAACTCGTCATGTTGAGCGAAGCGAAACATCCGTTTCAATCGATTTCAGATTCTTCGCTTTGCTCAGAATGACGTTCGGTTTCCTTAATTCAATACTCCTTGTCGAGTACCTTGCGCGGCGTGGTGTAGAGTTTGTTCATCAGTTCATTCTCGGAGTAGTCGTAATTCTCGGTGAATTTCGTCTGCTCGTAGACATTGCCGTTGGTATCGGTCGCCACCACGCGTATCTCCTTGGCGTCGGGATTCTTCAACTTCATGCGGTACAAATGGTTGCACGACGTCAGATAGCCGTTGCGACCGCCGCCGTTCATCTTGCTCCTGCCGGTTTTCACCTTGCCGTAACTGCGACCTATCACACCCAAGTGATAACCTATCGCCCACCAGTCCTGGCTCGAACCGACCTCGGGATACTCGGTCCTCTTCGGCTTCATGCGCTCCATCTCGCCCGTCAGCACGCCGTCCTCGTAGAGTTCGACCTTCCAGTCCCCGTCAGCCATAAAAACGTTCGCCAGCACGGTGTCGTGCGAGTAAGGGAAACGCACCTTCTCGTACTCGCCGCCGAACTCGCCGTCGCCGCGGTACATGCGAATCTGGTAGTTCTCGTCGCGACCGACGCATTTGTATTTCCAGTTTTTGATGTGCGCTCCATCGACATCGTAGACGGTATAGCCGTTAGGCACGCCGTCGCCGTTGATGCACGACCACCAGAACGCGCCGCTCGCAGCCGCATGGACATGCTCGTAGATGCCGAGTTTATTGACGTGGTGATTCATGAAGTGGGTGTGTCCCACCATGATATGCGCCTCCTTGAACCGTTTGAGCAGTTGGCGGGTCTCGGCGAGATATGGGTTCGTGCGGTCGTACAGTCCGATATGCACACACAGAATCACCATCTTGTCGTCCGGCACTTGCGACAAGTCTTGACACAGCCATTCGTACTGCTCGCGGCTGAACGCCGGACGGTATTTGCTGCTCTTTTCGGCGAGCAGATACTCGATATCCTTCATCGACACGATATGCACGTCGCCGCGGTTCCACGAGTAATTGACAGGTCCGAACACCTCCTCGAACGGACGCTGGTAGGCAAGGTTGATGTTGCTGCTGCGCTCGTCGGTCGCAACCGGCGCGAATGCGTTGTCGTGGTTGCCCATAGTCTGGAAAAAGAGCAGGTGCGAGCGGTCGTAGCCCATCGCACGGCGCATCTTCGGCATCAGCGGCACGGCGTTCGCCTTACCCTCGCTGTACGCCATGTCGCCGAGCGTGATTCCGTAGCACGGAACGCTCTGCGCATCGACGTAGGCACGGATGTCGGGTACGGTTTCGCGTTCGAAACGCTTCACGTGGAAGTCGCACTGCGCCTGCGGGTCGGCGACCATCACGAGTTTGAACTCCTTCTCCACGCCGCCTTCGAGCGGAGCAAGCGTGAAATCGTATCTCTTCTCTCCCTTTTCGATTTTCTTGTAGAAATCGGGGTGTCCGTCCTTCGTCGCGATGCCGTATTCGGCAGGTATCGAGTAGAATACGTAGAATGCGTCTTTCGACGCCGCCAATTTGTAACGACCCTTGGCATCGGTATTCGCGCACGAAAAGCCGTCGCTGACGACCACTCCTGCTACCGGTTTTCCGGCGGAATCCCTCACCGTTCCCGATATTTTCATCTGCGCCGCGGACGAAAGGCAGACCGCCGCCGCAAAGAGTGTCAATAGTGCTTTTTTCATTTCGGTATTATGTTTTATGGTTTTCGTATCATTTCCAGAATCCCGTCTATCAACTCGTCGTCGCTGCGCCCCTCGCCGTCGAGAGTAACGTCAGCCCGCAGGTAGACTGGTTCGCGCTCCGCCATGTTGGTGCGCATGAACGCGAGCAGTTGTTCGTCGTTCAGTCCGCGGAACTTCGGGCGTTTGTGGCGACCGTAGGGCGACAGCCGCGACATTATCTGTTCGGGCGAACGGCGGATGTAGACCGACAGTCCGAGCGACAGCACCCGTTCCATATTGTCGCGCCACATCGGCAGTCCTCCGCCGGTCGAAATCACGGCGTCGGGATGCTCCGCCGCCTGCTCCAACGCCTTGCGCTCGCATTCGCGGAAATACTCCTCGCCCTCGTAGGCGATTATGTCGGCAATCTCCGCACCCTCCGTCCGTTCGACGAGCGCGTCGGTGTCGATGAACTCCGCGCCGAGCCGGCGGGCGATTTTACGCCCCATCGAACTCTTGCCGCACCCCATGTATCCTATCAGAAACAGCCGCATCGCTCCGCTATTTGCCGAACAGGTCGAGTTGTTCGGGATTTATCAAATCGTCGGCGTCGGGACGTATTATCTCTATCGGCGTGCCGCCGTTGCTCACCGGCACTATGCCCTCGTCGTCAATCATGTCCGTCAAATCGACGCTCTCCTGCTGTCCGTCGTCCTCCGCCGCATCGTCGGCATCCTCCGAAGGTTCGGGCTGCGGAGGCAGTTCGGGTTCGATGAACGTCAGAGTGTCGATGTCGTAGGTCGAAAGGCGTTTGCCCTTCGCCTTGCGGCTCTTGACGCCGATGAACGAATCGACGTCCACCTCGTCGGCAGGTCGCGAAGCCTGCGCGCCCTTGTAGGTTATGCGCAGCGTCGCCCCGCCCGCGCCCGTAATGCACACGAACTCGTCGTTGCCGTCCTCGTCGAGGTAACTCTGCATCTTGTCGCTGCGTTCGAGCGTGAACCGTTTCATATAGAAGTAGCCCTGCTCGCGGTCGAAGTAGCAGAGCGCGTAGACCTTGTCAGCCACGTAGCGTTCGACGGCGACGGTTTCGTCAGGAAAATGCTGTCCGAGGTCGAAGCCCGTGATATAATATTGGTGCTTCGATGTCCACACCACCATCTTGTCGTCGCCCTTGAACTCGCCTATCAGACGTCCGCGACCGTCGCTGTTGAGCCGGCGCACATCCTCGTCGAACCAGATGTTCTGGCTGCCGAGCGTCGACGTACCCTTCTCTTTCAGGACTATCTTATGGATTCCGTAGCGCGAGAACAGATTGCCCTGGCTCTGGCGACCCTTGATGGCGAGCGTCGAGAAATCGAGGTCCACTATCACCTTTTTCAGTCGCGGACGCGGCTTGAAATAGACTTTCAGCACCTCCGCCTCGCCGTTCGGATTGACCGACAGATAGAGGATGTCGCTCTTCGGCGTACCCTTCGTCAGGTCGTACTCCTTGTCGCGGGTGATACCCTTTATCGCGCAGCGTTTCATCATTATCGGTCCGTTCTTGCCGTCGCGGTAGAGGACGTTGTATATCGTACGCTCGTCGTTGCGCTTGAACACACCTATATAATAAATGCCCTTGTCGAAGAAACTCTTTTCGGCGACCTTCTTTATCACGTAGCGACCGTCTTTCAAAATTATGATTACGTCGTCGATGTCCGAGCAGTCGCACACGAACTCGGCGTCCTTCATGCTCTTGCCGATGCCGAAGAACCCCTCCTCGCGGTCTACATAGAGTTTGGCGTTCGTAACGGCGACCTTCGTCGCCTCGATATTGTCGAACTCGCGAATCTCCGTGCGGCGTTCGTGTCCCTTGCCGTACTTCTCGCGGATGCGCTCGTAGTAGGCGACCGCATAGTCCACCAGATGCGCCAAATCGTATTTCGTCTGCTTGATGTCAGCCTCGATTTGCCTGATTTCGTTGTCCGCCCTGTCGCTGTCGAAGCGCGAGATGCGGATGAACTTCAACTCCGTCAGCCGCTGCACGTCCTCCATCGTAACCTCGCGGCGGAGCAGTTTCTTGAACGGATTCAAGCCCTCGTCCACAGCCTTGTAAGCCTCCTCGCGGGTCTTGCAGCCCTCGATAAGTTGGTAGAGTTTGTTCTCGATGAATATGCGTTCGAGCGATGCGGCATGCCATGCGTCGTCCAGTTCGGCGAGTTTTATTTCCAGTTCCCGTCCGAGCAGCGATTTGGTGCGCTCCGCCGAGTGGCGCAGAATCTCGCTGACGCCCATGAACACCGGTTTGTCATCCTTGATGACGCAGGCGTTCGGCGAAATCGACACCTCGCAGTTGGTGAACGCATAGAGAGCGTCTATCGTGCGGTCGCTCGACTCGTCGTTCGCCACCTGAATTATGATTTCGGCTCGCTGGGCGGTGTTGTCGTCCACCCTCTTTATCTTGATTTTGCCGCGCTCGTTAGCCTTGATTATCGACTCTTTCAGCGACTCGGTGGTCGTCGAGAACGGAATTTCGGTAATCGCGAGCGTCCGCTTGTCGATTTTGGAAATCTTCGCCCGCACCTTCACCGCACCGCCGCGCAGACCGTCGTTGTAGCGGCTCACGTCTATCATTCCGCCCGTCGGGAAGTCGGGATAGAGTTGGAAACTCTCGCCGCGCAGACACGCGATGGAGGCGTTGATAAGTTCCACGAAGTTGTGCGGCAGAATCTTCGACGCCAGTCCCACGGCGATTCCGTCGGCACCCTGCGAGAGCAGCAGCGGGAATTTCACGGGCAACGTAACCGGTTCCTCCTTGCGACCGTCGTAGGAGAGCATCCATTCGGTCGTCTTCCTGTTATAGACCACGTCCAGCGCGAATTTCGACAGCCGCGCCTCGATATAACGACCCGCGGCAGCCTCGTCGCCAGTCAGTATGTTGCCCCAATTACCCTGGCAGTCCACGAGCAACTCCTTCTGTCCCAACTGCACGAGAGCGTCCTTGATGGAGGCGTCGCCGTGCGGGTGGTACTGCATGGTCTGTCCGACGATGTTCGCCACCTTGTTGAAGCGACCGTCGTCAACGACCTTCATCGCATGGAGAATACGCCGCTGCACCGGTTTCAGACCGTCGTCCACATGCGGTACGGCGCGTTCGAGAATCACGTATGAGGCATAGTCCAGAAACCAGTTCTTGTACATACCCGTGAGTTTCCTCACGCCCGTTTCCGCCATCAGACGGTCGTATTTGCCCGGTTCGCTCGCCGCAAACTCCTCATCCGCAATAGGTTCTTCTATTATATCTTTCTCTTCCGACATATCGAATCTCTCTATTAAATCAAGTAATTATATACAACTTTTTACTAAATAATCTGCCGGCGTCATTATGCACAAAGCGAAGAACATAAAAATCAAAATCCGTTTTCCAATACCTTTCAGATGTTTCGCTGCGCTCAACATGACGATTATTATTGTATTGCCCCGTCATTCTGAGCAAAGCGAAGAATCTAAAAACTGTCGAAACAGATGTTTCGCTGCGCTCAACATGACGATTGTTATTGTGTTGTCCGTCATTCTGAGCAAAGCGAAGAATCTAAAAAACAGTCGAAACAGATGTTTCGCTACGCTCAACATGACGCAGACCTAATATTCCGTTGACAGCCGACAAAATTTACACTTACAATAATTCACTGCCACTCAATGCAAAAACGGCATATAAACGTCTAAAAATCCGTCAGACCGCCGAATCGATTATGAAATCCTCCTCGACCAAATCCTCCTCGATGCGCAGGTTGTCCACGATGAACCGCTGGCGGTCGAACGTGTTCTTGCCCATATAGAACGTCAGCAGGTCGAGTATCGGGTCGTCCTTCGTCAGCCGCACCTTGTCGAGGCGCATGTTCTCGCCGATGAACTCCGAGAACTCCTCGGGCGAAATCTCGCCGAGACCTTTGAACCGCGTGATTTCGGCACTCGCACCGCACCGCGCAATCGCTTTTACCCGCTCCTCCTCCGAATAGCAATAGTGGGTCTCCTTCTTGTTGCGCACGCGGAACAGCGGCGTTTGCAGGATATAGAGGTGTCCCTGCCTTATCACGTCGGGAAAGAATTGCAGGAAGAACGTCATCAGCAGCAGGCGGATGTGCATACCGTCCACATCGGCATCGGTCGCGATAATCACCTTGTTGTAGCGCAGGTTCTCCATATCCTCCTCGATATTCAGAGCCGCCTGCAAAAGGTTGAACTCCTCGTTCTGATAGACGATGGTCTTCTTCATCCCGAAACTGTTGAGCGGCTTTCCGCGCAGCGAGAACACCGCCTGCGTCTGCGGGTCGCGGCTCTTCGTAATAGAACCAGACGCCGAATTACCCTCGGTGATGAATATCATCGAACGCTCGGCGAGGTCGCTCTTGTCGGTGAAATGTATCTTGCAGTCGCGCAGTTTCTTGTTGTTCAGCGACACCTTCTTCGCCGCCTCGCGAGCCTTCTTCTGCACGCCCGAGATAGCCTTGCGCTCCTTCTCGTTATCGACAATCTTGCGTTGCAGCGTCTGCGCCGTGTCGGGGTGCTTGTGCAGGTAGTTGTCGAGTTCGGTCGCGAGGAAATCGCCTACGAACTGACGCATCGACACGCCCGGTTCGACCTCCTTCGAGCCGAGTTTGATTTTGGTCTGCGACTCGAACACCGGCTCGGCGACGCGCACCGAAATCGCGGCGATAATCGACGTCCGCACGTCCGACGGGTCGTAGTCCTTGTGGTAGAACTCCTTCAACGTCTTCGCGATAGCCTCGCGGAACGCCGACTGGTGGGTACCGCCCTGCGACGTGTACTGACCGTTCACGAACGAGAAATAGCCCTCGCCGTAGCCCGTGCCGTGCGTTATCACGACCTCTATGTCCTTGCCAGAGAGGTGTATCGGCTGGTAGAGCGGCTCCTCCGCCATATTGTCGTTCACCAAATCGAGCAGTCCGTTCTTCGACACGTAGGTCTGTCCGTTCAGCACGAACGTAAGACCGAGATTGAGGTAGGTATAGTTCTTGACGAGTTGTTCGACGTACTCCATGTTGTAGGCATACTCGCCGAACACCTCCGTATCGACGCGGAACGAGATGAACGTGCCGTTCTTCTCCCCGACGCCGCTCTCCCACTTGTCGCTCTGCTCGATACCCTTGGCGAAAGTTACCGTGCGGGCTTCGCCGTCGCGCACCGAACGCGCCATGAACTCGCTCGACAGCATGTTCACAGCCTTCACGCCGACGCCGTTCAGACCGACCGTCTTCGTGAACGCCGAACTACCGTTCTTGCCGTACTTGCCGCCGGTGTTCATCTCCGACACCGCCGCAGCGAGCGATTTGAGCGGAATGCCGCGACCGTAGTCGCGCACCGAAACCACATTGTCCTCTATCGTGATTTCAATCTGTTTGCCCGCGCCCATGATGAACTCGTCCACCGAGTTATCGACAGTCTCCTTGATAAGCACGTATATTCCGTCGTCCGGCTGCGAACCGTCGCCGAGTTTTCCGATATACATACCCGGACGCAGCCGGATATGCTCTCTCGGCGTGAGGGTTACGATGTCGTCGTCGCTGTAATTGCTGTTGTTCAACAAATCCGCCATATATCTTTTCTATTTCTTTATCAAATCATTATAAATCGTCATTGCGAGGAGCATAGCGACGTGGCAATCTACCTTTGTTAGTCATTCTGAGTGAAACGAAGAATCTGATAACAGATGTTTCGCTACGCTCAACATGACGGATTGAAGACTTCCCGATGACGAATAATTTTTCTACTTTTTGCCCGCGCGTATCTCCGCCAGAGCGGCTACCATGCGGTCGTGTACATCCTCCATAAGTTCAGCCGTATCCCTGCCCTGCACCTCTTCGGCGGAGACGGGCGGCAGAACCTTGACCGTCAGCCGATGATGCCAGTTGAACATGTAATTCGGCTTCACCAGTTCGGTCGTGCCGTCCAGCACCACGGGCAGTATCGCCACACCAGCCTCCTTGGCAAGCACGAACGCACCCTGCTTGAAACGGTGCATCTCGCCGTCCTTCGACCGCGTACCCTCGGGGAACATCGCGACCGAAACTCCGCGCGACAGCCACGTCCTGCCGTCGCGAATCACCTTGCGCATCGATTCCGCACCGCGTCCGCGCTCGATTGCGATGTCGCCGTGCAGCACGAGCAGTCCGCCGATGAACGGAATGCGGAACACCTCGCGCTTGCTGACCCAACGGAAGTTGAGCGGCACGAAATAGAGCGATATTATATCGACCATCGAGTTGTGGTTCAACACAATGACGTATGGTTTGCCTTTTTCGACGTTTTCGAGTCCCGACACGTCGCGTCGCCACGTCGGCGGCGTCCGCCAGAACACCATGCACAACGCCCGCGAAAGTTCGTGGACGACCCGCCGACCCCGGTCGAACGGATAACATACAATCAGCGCGATGACCGACAGCAGGAAAAACACCGTGATTACCGGCACGCACCAGAGATAATACAATACAGACAACATTATTTCAAAGTATTTACCGTATATATTGTTATACTCCACACCTAATTATCTTTCAACTCGTGCATCAACTCCGCTCCGTCATCCTGAGCGAAGCGAAGGATCTAATCTTCGAGGTCAATCCGAACAGATTCTTCGCTTCGCTCAGAATGACGACACGACATCCAAAATACGCCACGAAATTGCCTCGGCATCGTGTTAAAATGACGCAGTTATGACAATTCGATGTAAAGTTGTTTGTAAATTCACAATTCAACATTTTTGTATCCTTGCAAAATTAGGATTTTTTGCGGTTTTTCCGAAAAAAAGCGCGAAATAGTTATCAACAATCGAGGATTTTAGCCGAAAATGGGGATGCCGGCAGACGTTTTTTCGGAAAAAAGCACTATATTTGCGACAAATAAAATCGAAGTTATGAAATTCAAGGAGGGATACAAGGTTCGCGACATAGCAGGCGAACACGTCGTGATAATGCAGGGACGCTTCGGAAGCGACATGACGCGGGTCATCGCGCTCAACGAAACATCGCTGCTGCTGTGGAACGAGTTGCAGGGCAAGGAGTTCGACGCCGACGACGTGAAGCGCATCCTGCTCGAAAACTACGAGGTCGAGGAGTCCGTCGCCGAGCATGACGCAAAGGCGTGGATAGAGAAACTCACCGAGTGCAACCTCGTATAATCTCAAAAAAACGAGGAGCAAAAGAGGGAAAGACCGTAACGCGGGATTAGCCGGCGTCGAGCCGAGCAAAAGCAGTTTTTTGCTTTTCTCCGTGTTACCCACCCCCTAAATCCCCCGCCTGTGCGGGGGACTTATAGTGGAAGATAAAAAACCCGTGTATGCGGGATTAAGGACCTTAAAGACTTTAAAGACCTTATCAGTTGAAAGCCATGCCGTTCCGCAAAGCCATATCGCTGTTCATCCTGTCGGTGTATCTCACATCGATATGCGGCTACACGGCTACAATCCTGCTCTGCCACTGCCCGCACAGCCGCCACTACGAGGTCTGCCACAAAGGCTGCTGCTGCACGGCATGCACCCATGCGCAGACATTCGGCGACGGCATAAAAGCCGACGACCGCTGCAAGTGCAAGCACAGCCACTCCACCGAAATCGACCTCTACGACATCGCACGGCAGGTAGCGTCCGTCGCTGCGCCAGTCGTGAGCGACTGCATACTGCCGGCATCGGACGATACGGAGCGCATCTGCGCCTCCGTCGCAAGCCGGCGTTTCGAGCGTCGCAAAATACCGCTGCCGCAATCTCCGGCAAGGGTTCTCCGCTCGCTCCGCGCACCTCCCGTATCGGCATAACCGAATCGTTACGGACGAATACGCAATTCGCCCGCAATAAATCCGTTTATACCTATAACAAAGGGAGAAAATGAAATACGCAAAATATTTTTCCGCAATAATTCTATTCGTGTGTATCGCCGCATCGGCATACGCACAGGACATCACGGGTACGGTAACCGATACCGAAAACAACCCGATGCCCGGAGCCTCCGTCTACTGGGCCGACACCAACGTCGGTACGGCGGCTTCCATCGACGGCAAGTTCCGTCTTCACCGCGTCAAGGGCTACGACACGCTCGTCGCTTCGTTCCTCGGCTACGAGAACGACACATTGCGCGTGGACGACACCATGTCGCAGGTTCAACTCAAACTGCGTCAGGGCGTCGAACTCGAAACCGTCGTCGTCGAGGGTAATCTCGGCGGCAACTACATCCGCCACGACGGAATACTGAAAGGCGAAACGATTTCGTTCGCCGGACTGTGCAAAATGGCATGCTGCAACCTCGCCGAGAGTTTCGAGAACTCGGCGTCGGTAACCGTCGGTTACAGCGACGCAATTTCGGGCGCACGCCAGATAAAGATGCTCGGTCTTGCCGGCACCTACACCCAGATTCTCGACGAGAACCGCGCCATAATGCGCGGATTGAGCGCGCCTTACGGATTGAGTTACACCCCCGGCATGTGGCTCAACTCGATTCAGGTATCGAAGGGCATTTCGTCCGTAACCGCCGGACACGAGGCGATTACTGGACAAATCAACCTCGAACACCGCAAGCCGACCGACGACGAACGGCTGTTCCTCAACGTCTATTTCGACAGCGAACTGAAACCCGAGGTGAACCTTTCGAGCGCGATTCCCGTAACGGCTGACAAGCGGCTTTCGACCGTCATTCTCGCTCACGGCTCGATGGACACCAAAAGTTACGACCACAACGGCGACGGCTTCCGCGACCTGCCGCTCTCGCGCCAGTTCGACATCGCCAACCGCTGGCTCTATCAGGCGGAGAACGGAATGCAGGTGCGCTGGGGTGTGAAGTACATCAACGACTATCGTCTCGGCGGTCAGATGGACTACCGCAAGAAGATGAGACAGGAGATGATTGACTGGGCGGACAAACAGCCGACAGGCAGCCCGTTGACCGGGGGCATTTACGGCTCGGAGGTGAAGAACGAGGAGGTGAACGCCTATTTCAAACTCGGAATGCCCGTCGGCAAATCGGTTTTCGACAAGGACGAGCAGGACGAGATGCGCTCCAACTTCGCAATGGTAATCGACTTCGACCACTTCAACGAAGATGCCTATTTCGGTGCGTTCAACGATTACGGTGGACGGCAGAACATGCTTAACGCCAACGCCATGTACGTCCACTACTTCACCTACCGTTCGTCGCTGATTTCGGGCATCAGCGCATCGTCGCGCTGGGTGGACGAAGATTTGTTCTTCCGGAATCTGAATTCCCCGTCATGGAATAAATCGTCCATGATTTCGCACCGGAACGAAAGCGAGGTCGGCGCATACATGGAATACACCTATTCGATAAAGGACAAACTGTCGGTTGTCGCGGGTCTGCGCTACGACTACAACTTCTATTTCCGCAAGAATCTGATTACGCCGCGCGCCCACCTCAAATGGAATATCACGCCGACCACCGTATTCCGCGCCTCGGTCGGCATGGGCTATCGACCTACCGATGTCATCACCGACAATATCGGCATTCTCGCCACGGGGCGCAACATCGTATTCCGTAACGGATACAAACGCTATTTCGACCGCATGGAGGAGGCTCTGACGGCAGGCGGCAGTCTGACACAGACCATATCGACCATCAACCACAACGACATGACCATCAGTTTCGACTATTTCCGCACGCAGTTGTTCCACAGCGTAATAGCCGACCAGGAGTATTCCGCATACGACATACACATCTACGACACCGGCGGCAAGTCGTTCACCAACTCCTATCAGGTCGATTTGACATGGACGCCGATAGAGCGTTTCGACATCTTCGCCACGTTCCGTTACACCGACAGCAAATACACCATCGACCGTCCGGACGGAACCCGCGCGCTAGTCGAGCGACCGCTCGTAAGCCGTTTCAAGACGCTGCTCAACCTGCAATACGCGACCCGTATGCGCAAATGGACGTTCGACGTCACGGCGCAACTCAACGGTCGCAGCCGCATACCGACGCAGACGGGCAATCTCGCGGACTCCGAGCATTCGCCGATATATCCGATGTTCTATGCGCAGGTAAGCCGCCGAATCAAGCACTGGGACATCTACATAGGTTGCGAGAACATCGGCAACTATACGCAGAAGCACCCGATACTGAATGCCGACAATCCGTATTCGTCGGATTTCAACTCCTCGCTGATATGGGGACCGCTTATGGGACGCAAATTCTATATCGGAGTACGATTCAACCTGTATTAAAACAAAACCTTAAAAATAAACTGTCATGAAAAAATTCATCATCGTGCTTGTCGCGGCATTTCTGGGCATCGGCGTATCGTATGCCGACAACAAAGCGGCAAAGAAGACCGTAACCACCGTATTTACCACCGACATCGACTGTCCGCACTGCTCGAAGAAGGTGCTGAACACCATTCCTTACGAAAAGGGCGTCAAGGACGTTCAGGTGGACGTTCCGACGAAGACTATCACCGTTACCTACGACCCTGCGAAGAACAGCGACGAATCGCTGACGAAGGCTCTCACCAACATCAAGGTAAAGGTCTTCAAGTCGGAGCAGAAGAAATAACGAACCTAACGAAGGGACTTTACAAGCGCGAGCAGAAGCACAATCTGTTTTTGCTCGCGCTTATTCGTATCTTTAATTTCGTTTTAGATACTCAGTCTCGGCAAAGTCAAAATAAATTGGGGAAACAAGTCCCCCTTTACAGAAAGGGGGATTTAGGGGGATAGGTAACACGGAGAAAAAATCGAAATCAAATTTTTGATTTCGCTCGCTTATTCGTATCTTTGTGTCGATTTTAAGCATAAAAGGTTTCAGAATTACATAAACTAAACTTAAAAACTATGATTTATTCACACGAAGTGCAGCAGATGTGCTGCGTAAAGAAGGGTGCCAACCACCCTTCCGCACCGATTCCGGAAGAGGGAAAGTGGGTTCGCGCAAAGGAGATTAAGGACATCTCCGGTCTGACTCACGGTATCGGTTGGTGCGCCCCTCAGCAGGGTGCGTGCAAACTGACGCTCAACGTCAAGGACGGTATCATTCAGGAGGCTCTCGTCGAGACTATCGGCTGCTCGGGTATGACCCACTCGGCTGCAATGGCATCGGAAATCCTTCCGGGCAAGACCATCCTCGAAGCACTCAACACCGACCTCGTCTGCGACGCCATCAACACCGCAATGCGCGAGTTGTTCAAGCAGATTGTCTACGGTCGCACCCAGTCGGCGTTCTCGGAGGGCGGTCTCGTAATCGGCGCATCGCTCGAAGACCTCGGCAAGGGTCTGCGTTCGCAGGTCGGCACCATGTTCGGTACGCTCGCCAAGGGTACACGCTACCTCGAAATGGCTGAGGGCTACTGCACCCGCATGGGTCTCGACGCAAACGACGAAGTCATCGGCTACGAATTCATCCACCTCGGCAAGTTCATGGACTTCGTGAAGAAGGGCATCGACCCGAAAGAGGCTTTGGAGAAGGCTAAGGGTTCCTACGGTCGTTTCAAGGATGCTGTCAAATATATCGACCCTCGTCAGGAGTAAACCATATTGTTAAACCGTAAAATAGAGAGAAAATTATGGCAAGTTTGTTTGAAAGTTATGAGCGCAGAATCGACAAGATTAACGCTGTGCTTGCACAATATGGCATAAAGAGCATCGAAGAGGCAAAGGCAATCTGCGACGAGAAGGGCATCGACCCTTACAAGATGTGCGAGGAGACGCAGCCTATCTGCTTCGAGAACGCGAAGTGGGCTTACGTCGTAGGCGCGGCGATTGCAATCAAGAAGGGTTGCACCGGCGCAGCCGACGCAGCCGAGGCTATCGGCGAGGGTTTGCAGGCATTCTGTATCCCGGGTTCGGTTGCCGACGACCGCAAGGTGGGTATCGGACACGGCAACCTCGCAGCGCGTCTGCTGCGCGAGGACACGCAGTGCTTCGCATTCCTCGCGGGTCACGAGTCGTTCGCTGCCGCCGAGGGCGCAATCAAAATCGCCGAAATGGCTAACAAGGTGCGCAAGAATCCGCTCCGCGTGATTCTGAACGGTCTGGGCAAGGACGCCGCGAAGATTATTTCGCGTATCAACGGCTTCACCTACGTCCGCACCGAATTCGACTACTACACCGGCGAAGTGAAGGAGGTTGAGACCATCGCCTACTCGGACGGTCTCCGCTCGAAGGTTCGCTGCTACGGTGCCGACGACGTTCGCGAGGGCGTTGCAATCATGTGGAAAGAGGACGTGGATGTTTCGATTACCGGTAACTCCACCAACCCTACCCGTTTCCAGCATCCGGTAGCAGGTACGTACAAGAAGGAGCGCGTACTCGCAGGCAAGAAGTATTTCTCCGTTGCATCGGGCGGCGGTACGGGTCGTACCCTCCATCCGGACAACATGGCTGCGGGACCTGCATCCTACGGTATGACCGATACTCTCGGACGTATGCACTCCGACGCACAGTTCGCAGGTTCGTCGTCCGTACCGGCACACGTCGAGATGATGGGCTTCCTCGGAATGGGCAATAACCCGATGGTCGGCGCAACGGTAGCCGTTGCTGTCGCTGTCGAGCAGGCGCTCAAATAGGAGATTCAGGAATTTCAAGACAAAGGCGCACATGAATTTGTGTGCCTTTTGTCATTGCCGACCATCGGGCACTTCGTTCCTTGTTACCCACCCCCTAAATCCCCCTTTCTGTAAAGGGGGATTGATGTTTTATGACGCTGATTATCCGGATACCGTCAATCTCGGTTTTCAAGAAACCGACCGTCGGGGAGTTCTTATCTCCGTGTTACCCACCCCCTAAATCCCCCGCCTGTGCGGGGGAGTGATGTTTTATGACGCTGATTATCCGGATACCGTCAATCTCGGTTTTCAAGAAACCGACCGTCGGGGAGTTCTTATCTCCGTGTTACCCACCCCCTAAATCCCCCGCCTGTGCGGGGGAGTGATGTTTTATGACGCTGATTATCCGGATACCGTCAATCTCGGTTTTCAAGAAACCGACCGTCGGGGAGTTCTTATCTCCGTGTTACCCACCCCCTAAATCCCCCGCCTGTGCGGGGGACTTTTGTCGCTGACGCTCCGAACGGTCGGCGCAACGGTAGCCGTTGCCGTTGCTGTCGCTGTCGAGCAGGCACTCAAATAGGAGAAATTGCGCATAAAAATAACGCACCGCAGAATACGGTGCGTTATTTTTATTTCCTTAAAGACCCTAACGACCTTAATGTCCTTAAAGTCTTTAATGTGCTACTTCTTGCCCAGCAACTCGTCCGCCTTCCTGCGGGCTTCCTCGACGAGTTTCGCGGACTGCTTCTCCGCCTCCGAAACGAGTTTGTCGCCCGCTTTCTCGGCGGCGAACTTGGCAATCTTGTTCGACGCCTTGTCAATCAGTTTCTGACGTTCCGCCTTGGCGGCATCGACCAGTTTTTCGCCAGCCTTCTCCGCCTCGGCAATCAGCGCGTCCGCCTGCTTCTGCAATCCGGCATTCACGCTCTCTTTGGTTATGCCGACATTGGCGAGAGCCTGCTCGACGGTCTTTTTGGTGTCGAGAGTGATTTTGGGCGACGAAAACGTGCCGCCGATTTTGGCATATGCCGTCAGATTCTCCGGCAGTGCAACCGTCGCAGCGTAATCGATGCTCTGGTCCAGCCCCGTCGTTCCCGACAGCGTCAGTTTCACCCCTCCGATTTTAATGTCGAAAGGCTTGGTTATGAGGTTACCGTCCTTAATCGTAAAACTGACCAAGGTCGGTTCGGTGTGCTGCAAATCGGCGATTTTGTTGTCGCCCAACGCCTTCGAGAGCGCGGCGAGAGCCTTTATATTGCCGAGTTTCAAATTGCCCGACTTAATCTGTCCGCTGCCGTTCACGCTTTTAAGCACGGGATTCATCTCGCCGTCGAGCGACATCGCCGCCGCGAGTTTCATCGTGTACGTACCGTCGATATTCTCGAAAATCGGTGCAATCTGCCGCATCAACTCCAACTGCTGAAACGTAGTCTTGAACGAAGCCTCCGCAAACGACGCGTCGAGCGAAACCTTGGGCGATTTCGCGTTCGCCGTCGAGTACTGCGCATACGCCGACGCCTTGCCGTTGAACAGGTCCATCGCGAGTTTGTCGAGCGTCATCGCGCCGTTCTTCACCGTAATCACGCCTTTCAGATTCTCGATAACCATCTTCTCGAACAGCACCTTTCCGAACGTGCTGTCCAGCGTCAGGTCGAGATTCTTCGGCACCTCGATGACTCCCACCGGAATCTCCTCACCGGCAGCAGGCTGTTCCGACTCCGCAGGCTTCTCCTCCGCCGTTTCTTCGGGCGTCATCGCCGCCATAAGTTCGTTGGCATCTATCAGCGACGACGTCACGGTAAGTCTGCCCGAAAGCGTCGTGTCGTGCAGGATGTAGCCCCAATAGTTCGTCAGCGAGCCTTTCGCCGCGATGTCGCTCGCACCGACCTTGACGTTCAGTCTGTCGAGCGACGCGCTCTTCGGCGTGATGTTCGCCGACGCGCTGTCGATGGTAATCGGCGGCAGCGACGCGAGCGTTACAGCCATATTCTCCACCCCGATGCTGCCCGAGGTCTGCATCTTGTCGAACTCCTGCTTATCGATTTGCGACATGCGACCCGCCGCGCTGACATTCGCCGTAACGATGCCGTTGAGCGACATTCCCTCGTCGAGCGGATATATATCCTTTATCGCGCCGAGATTCACCTTGCCGTTCGCCGAAGCCTTGAACGCGAGATCGCTTATCGGCGTAGCCACCGACAGCGTCGCTCCGAACGTCTGCCCGCCGAACGATGCGCCGAACCGCGGAATATCGACCGTCGTCGCGTCAAGCGAGCCGCCCGCATTCTTCACGCCGAGCGTCAGATTGATGTCCGTAACCGATTTAGGCAGGTCGGCATACTTGAAACTGCCGTTCCTGACAGCCAGATCGAGCGCGAACGCAGGGTACGATTTCGCCGTCATGCGACCGCGCACCCATGCTTTCAGCGACACATCGCCCGCAGCCGTCAGATTCTTGAAATCCTTGGTGTAGAATGCCGGCACAAGCGAAAGTATGTTCTTGAAGTCGTTGCCCGAGCAGTCGAGCGTGATGTCGGTATCGATGTCGTCGCCCGCGAGTTGCACCCAGCCGTCCAGACGCGCCTTAACCGAGTTCACCGACAGCAGATTGTCCGACAGCGTGAAGCGGTTGTTCTTCAAATCGGCGGCGACAGCAGCCTTCAACGTCGCCTCGATGCCCTTGGCGAGCGTAGTCCCGTCGCTGACGAACGTTATGTCGCCCGCAGCGACATCCGTCCGAATCGTCGTCTGCTCCGCCGACAGGTCGCCTTTCAGCGCGACGTCGAGCGGCGCGACATGGAAGTGCATCTTCGCAGTCTCGTCCGTGAAGAAAATCTTCGCCTTTTCGATGCGGAAATCGGTTACCGAGAGTTTGAACGACGATTCGCCGCTCTCCTCCGCCGTTTCCTCCTCGGCAGGCTGTTCAGCCTCGTCCGACGGCTTCATGATGTCCCAGTTCGCGCTGCCGTCGGCAAGCACACGGGCATTGATTTCGGGCGCGTCGAGAATGATTTTCGACACCTCGAAACTCTCGCCGAATATCGAGAACAGGTCTACGACGACCGAAATACGGTTCGCCGCCACGAGCCTGTCGCCTTCGAACTCACCGTGGCACGTAACCGAGAAATCCTCCAAATCGAGCGACGCTTTCGGGAAATGGCGGAACAGCGAGATGTCGAGTTTCGAGAAATCGACCGTCGCGGTTACCATTTCGTTCGCCTCCTTCTTCACTATATCGCCGATTTTGCCGCTCAGGGCAATCGGAACGATAATCATCAGGGCGATGATTACGGCAAGCAATCCGCCCGCAATTTTGAGTGCAGTTTTCATTATATCTTTGTGTTTTGAGTTTTCGCTCAACAAAGATACGAATAAGCGAGAGGAATGTCAAATTTATTTGGACATTCCCGAGCGGGAGTATCTAAAACGAAGTTAAAGATAAGAATAAATTTCCTTAAAGTCGTTAAGGTCATTAAGGACTTTAACCACTCTCCTCAAAAAAATCTCCATTTCGTATTGCAGATTAAATAATTATGTTTACCTTTATGCCGTAAAAGCGAATGTACGATGAGTATTATTTCCGCGTACATATCATCCGAAAGCATATCCCTCTCCCAAAACCTTGGGGGGGGGATTTTTGCTGTCCGATAATTCGCAAATCTCCTTATATTATTATAACGAGCGGCACTCCGAGCCGGCATCATTCAGATACCGACCGTTGCCCTTTTCTGCGCAGTGCCGACCGTGCGCTGCGGGCGAATCCGCAATATTTATCAAACCAAAAACATATCATCATGAAAAAAATCACGACATGCGACTATGTCGCACCCGAATGCGAAGAGTATTCGATGATTCCCGAAAAGGGCGTATTTCTGTCCGACAACCTTATCGAGACCGAAACTCCGGATGTAGAAACTTGGTAGTTAACTTTTTCAGGCAACTACACATTTCGTCATTCTGAACGCGGCAAAGAATCTGTTTTTCAGAATCCGCAGCAACAGATCCTTCGTTTCACGAATGATGACGGAAGAAGCGTTCGGAATAACAGTATCATAAGACATTATATTCATTTTTTTAATCAAAATCCTATGAAGAAAATATTATTCTCTGCGACCGTCGCTGCCATGCTGGCAACGGGTTGCGCGAAAGACGACGCCGTCGTCGACGAAACCGACGGCAAGACCATCACAATCACCGCCTCGCGTGCGAGCGACTCGCGCGTTGCGGTCGACGACAGCAACGCCATTCTCTGGCAGACCGAGGACGCTCTCGGCGTCTATCTCGGCGACGTCTCGTCCAACAAACGATTCTCGCTGAAATCGGGTGCAGGCTCGACCGCCGCAGCGTTCGAGTGCGCCAACACCACTCTGCCGACCGCACCGAGCAACGTCTACGCCTATTATCCTCATGCCGCAGCCGACGTTCCGGCGGCATCGGCTGTTCCGTTCGACCTGACGTCGCAGTCCTACGGCTCGTTCGGCGAACACTGGCTCATGGCGGGCATCGCCGAGAATATCGGCTTCCCGACCGAAACGACCTTCGCCATGCAGATGCACAACCTGCTCTCCGCGCTCCGCGTGAAGATCACCAACCGCAACGCGACCGACCTCACGGTTACGCAGTTGGAAATCTACACCGCGACCGCCGGCGACAAGACGTTCGTCGCTGCGGGAACTGTCGACATCACCGCCGCCGACTTCACGATAACGCCGACCTCCTACACACATAAGATTTCGCTCGATTTGGGCGAGGGCGTTACCGTCGCATCGGGCGAAACTCAGATTCTGCCTATCGTCGTCGCTCCTACCGAGGGTCTGAACGGCAAGAAGTTTTATATCAAATACAAGTTCGCAGACGACGCAGAGGCATCCGTCGACACGAAGGAGGGCAATAGCATCGCCCGCAACAAGTTCATCGACATTCCGCTGACCATCGGCACCGTAACCATCACCGTTCCCGAAACGGTAGCGACCGTCGACGAGGCTAACGCGGCATTGGAGAACGGCGCGACCGACGTCGTAATCACCGAGGCTCCTGCCGCCGACCAGACGCTCGTCATCCCTCACAACTACTCCGATGCCGAAGCGGCTGTCTCCGTCAAACTGCCCGCAATTCCTGAGGGCGTGGCACTCACCATGTCCTACGGCGATGCGACCGCCAATGCGCCTAAGACAATCGCCGTGAAGACTGCCGACAACGCGACAGTGGGCAATCTCGTAATCGACGCTCCTGAATCCACCGTAACCGTAGACGGAAAATACGCGACTATGACGGCGACCACGGCTGACAATACCCTCATTGTTGCCAACAATGCAAACGTCGGGTCGCTTATCGTCAAGAAGGGCAATGTCGAGGTTTACGGTATCGTAAACGCTGTCGACAAAACCGCTTCGCAGGCATCGAAAGTGAACTTCTACGTCAACTCCGCCGAGAAGTGGAGCAAGGCTGTCGCATGCGATGCGGCATCGACGATAACGCTGACTGGCAACATCGACCTGAAACTTACCGAAGACATCGTTACCGCCGTGGCTACCGAAATGGCACAAATCATCGTCGAGAAGGGTGCCGACGTAAAAATCGATTTGGCTGGACACTGCATCGAAAGCAAGAACGACGGCGTTTCAATTTGGAACTACGGCACACTGACTATCGGCGATACCGTCGGCGGCGGAGCGATATTCAATTCGCAGACCGAATATTGCAGCGTAACCAATTACAGCCACGACGCCGTCCGCAATGCGGGCATTCTGACCATTGACGGCGGACGTTTCGGCGACCCAGATGCCGACACCGAAAACGCGAACATGATTCATCGCGGTGCGGCATTGCGAACCCTCACCGGTTCGGTTACCACCGTCAACGGCGGTTCGTTCACCGCAGGCGACAACTATTATCCTTTTAGCGGTCAAAACGGTTTCACATACGCAATCCGCAACGGCGGCGAGATGACAATCAATGACGCGACGCTGTACGGTGCGATGAACGGCGGCATATCATGCGATTCCACCAGTACGATACTGAATATCAACGGCGGCAACTTCACCGTAAGCGGAGCCGCGTCGTATTATGTTGTCGTTTCCAATATCAGTTCCAATCCCAACCTCGAAATTCACATATCCGGCGGTACATTCACCAAAATCGGCGGCAAAGGCGGTCTGCTCGGCGGCTTCTCCGGCATGCCGTCGTGGGATGCGAGCGACAATCTTGAAAAGAACGGCTACCACATCACCGGCGGTACGTTCATCAAGGACGGCGAAACGGTAACATTCTAACCTCTGTTCAACTTCCGTTTCGCAAGCGGGCTGTCCGGTTCATCCGACAGCCCGCGTTTCTTTCTCATCCCCAACGACCTTAAAGACTTTAAGTTCACCTTCCCGATTCGACATTTTTTCGTACATTTGCACAAAATAACCGTTTTACAGACAAACTGCATGAAGAAATTTTTGATTATCGCACTTGCCTTCTGCGCCCTTTCGCAGACGGCAGACGCACAGGGATGGCTCGACGCCGTAAAGAAGGTGGCGACCGAAGCCGCCGACAAGGCTACGGGCGGGCAACTCACCGCCAAGACAATCGTCGGCACATGGAACTACTCCGCCCCCGCCGCACGGCTCGACGGCGACAACGCTTTGAGCAGCCTCAGCGGCTCGCTCGCAGGCTCGGCAATCAGCACCAAAATGGCGGCTGCATTCGAGAAGGTCGGAATCCGCGAAGGGTTCTGCTCGATTACGTTCGACGACGACGGCTCGTTCGCGATGCCCGTCAAGGGCAAATCCGTAAGCGGGACATACGAGTTCGACCCTGCGACCCACGCCCTCACGCTGCATGTCGGCAAGAGCGGGCTCGGCTCGTTCGGCGGATACGCCTACATCAGCGGCCCGAATCTGCAAATCGTATTCCCGACCGACAAACTTATGACTTTCCTCACCAATTTCGGTTCGAAGATTTCGGCTCTGTCGTCGGTTACGGCACTGCTCGAAAAGTACGACAACGCCTATCTCGGCTTCGAGTTCGGGAAATAGAAGCAAAAAATAGGTAATATAGGTAATATAGGTATAATAGGAGACCTCCTATATTACCTATATTACCTATATTACCTATATTACCTATATTACCTATATTACCCGTCCCGCGCTGCCGGTGCGCAGACTTTTATCACTCCTCGTGCATATCGCGATAGTTGCCGTCGGCATGGCGGCGCATCGTGCGTCCGTCGGTCGTCTGAACCGTACCGGATGTTTGCGAACCAGCCACATGATGATAATTGCCGTTACCGTCGGACACCACGTCAGGCGTATCGTCATTGCTTTTGGACGAGAAGCCGGAAGCCAGTCCCGTCGGTGCCATGAACAATAGAATCAGTACGCCTATGGACCTGATAATGAATCCGCACTGCTCCCATATCTGGATGAGAACCATTTTCAGAAAGAAGTACGACACCACGCACAGTCCTGCCACGACCGCCAGCATAAGAATTCCTTTCCACCAGTCGGGCGAGAATATCTTCCGGAAACAGTCGCCAATCATGAACAACGGCGAGACACCAATCGACAATATTGCGAACAGGATGAAAAGACCGGCGAAGAACCCGAAAAATCCCCAGTCGGTTATGAACCACAACGATTCGTTCGGATTCAGGTAAAAATAGAGGTAAACCGCCACCGGAACGGCTACGACCATCGCCAGTGCGACGGCGGTGTATATCCGAAGCGCAATTTTCCTGCTTGTACTCCATTTCGACTTGTCGTTCTCGGGCGCATCCTCCTCCGGCGCCTTAAACAACAAGCCTCCGCAGATTAATAGAAATGATACGAGCAAACCTATGCCGACCCACATGAACATGCTGCGTGCCTGCGCTTTGGGCGGACAGACCTCACGCAGATACGCCTGATACTCCGACAGCGACATGTCGTATTTCTCCTTGGTTATATCGCCCTGCTTCACCAAGGACAATCCCTCGGCTATGTAGTTCTGTGCGTTCCACGGCACTTCGACCGACTCGTCCAGCACCTTGCCGCCGATTATAAACAGATTGGTAGGCTGTCCGTCGCGCCAGTCCCAGTCCTTGTCTTCGTATATCGTAAACTCCGTACCCTTTTTCAGACGATAGACCGTTGCGACATCGCCGTATTTGGCGACATAGCCGAAATCGCACGCCTTTTGCTCGACATTATGCTTCGACAGGGTGTCGGCGGCATTTCCGGGAGCGATTTTCGCCACGTCGAAATATTCGCTATCGACCCGCAGCCGTGTGTAGGTCTGGCTGCCGTCGTCGCAACTCCAAAGCAGCAGCGGCAGCAAAAGGAGCAGGCAAAGATTCAAAGTATTCTTCATGTTTCAGTCGTTTAGATTATTTCGTCTTCAAAGATAAGGAAATTTTCGCGAAATAACGCACAGTTCAGTGAATAAAGTCTTTAAGGACCTTAAAAGGTACGGTCGCCAACTCTTTCGAGCGGCGACCGTGTCGTTTTCTGCGGCGTCTCCCTAAAATCCCCAGTCCGAAGCCTTGAACTCGTCTTTCGGCGCGTTAGGCACGTTCGGGAAGAACGTCAGTCCCGTCATCTTCTCTATCTCCGTAACGGGATACATGTCGCTCGTCGACGGCTTGTGCGACTTGTTCGGGTAGTGTCCGAGCATGAACGCCACGCACTGCAACTCGTCGCGCGAACACTCGTCCACGCGCTTGCCGGTATTGCCTTTCTTCGTGCGGAGCAGCACCTTGTACCAGCCCGTCGGCACTTGGAACTTACCGACGCTGTTGGAGCCGGTCTGCGCGCTCGTAGTCTTGCCGTACTTGTCGGTCCATGTCTGGAACACGACGCCGATAACCTGATAGAGCGTATCGGCGCAAAGGTATCCGTCCACTCTGTCTTCGAGATTGTTCCACGCACCGCCGCCGGTATTGAATCCGTTCGACATCTGCGCACCGATATTCGAATAGTAGAACGCCTGCTTGTTGGTCGCGACCGAAACGGTTCTGTCCGACGAACCTATCATGTGTCCGCGGGTATATCCCGTGAATTTCGACGACTGTGCGCATTTGATGTTCGGGTCTGCCCTGTACGAATCGTTTCGACCCGACGAACCGAGATAGCATTTGTGCATCGGCGCGGCTACCCACACGGGATGAATCTTGCTCTTGCTGTAACACGACGAGAAGTTGCGAATCTTCGGCGCATCGGCACGGAACGTGTGCGAATAGTAGTAATCCGGATTCACGTCGTCGATGCCGTTGTTATCGACATCGGTCTGCACCGGCAACTCGAACCAGCCGTACTTGTAGTCCGACTTGACCGACAGGTCGCGCACCGAGAACGTCGCATGTTCGCTCTCGTACGACTTGCCGTCGCTCATCACGGCATATACGAACCAGTCGTACAGACCCGTTTTCAAGCCCTTTATCTCCGTTATCGGCTCTGCCGCAGCACCGCAGTCGATTCGCGTGAATTCGGTCGCACCTGCACTCTTCCATGCGAAGCCCGAATTTGTCAGCGAGACTTTCGCATCGTCGAAAACAATGGTCGCCGCGAGTATCGCGCTGCCGTCAGCCGCCGTAGCCGACGAAGCCCCCGACGCATCGGCATGCACCTCGGTGAATTTCGGTTCCGTAAGTCCCTCCTGACTCGTCTTGCCGTTGCCTACGACCGTAACGTCCGAGATTCGACATACGGCACTCGCACGGATATAGACTTTCGACAGCGACTTGCCCGTCAAATCCACTCTCGTCGAACTGCCGCCGCCCTTTTGCGAAACGACCATCGAACCCTCGCCCTTGTCCTTACATATCAGCAGATTTCCGGTGAATTTCTCCACCGTATTTATCTTAATCTCGGTTATCTCGCCCTCGAACTCCGGCGTGCCTATGTATGCGACCTTGCCGCCGTTGAGTTGGAACGAACTCTTGTCGTAATTGTAGGCGCATATCGTCCACTCGCCATAGACATTGGTATAAAGATTCTCCTTTCCGTAGCCCGTAGCCTTGTCGCTCGCCTCGTCATACGTCAGCGTCGCCGTAACCGGCTGCGGTTCGGGCTTTTCGGGTTCGACCGGCGTGCGGTCTGCCGCTTTCGACAGGTCGATATTGACGTTATAGTACTTGTTGCGCTCGACCGTGCGCTTGTAATCGTAGACATAACCTGCCTTGTCGGTCCTCACTTCGAGCAGTCCGTCGTACTCCGCCGGAGCGAGTACCATATATATCCCCTCGGCACCCTCGCGCGTCGAGCCGACCTCATACTCCGTACCGAGGTCTACCGACACCTCCGTCGCCGAATACCCCGCAATCGCAGGCAGCGTCTCGCCGACAGCAGTCAGGTCGTATGCGAATACGCCCGCCATAGGGGTGTCTGACACGAACGTTATCGTCTGCACTTTCTCGCCCGCGTAATCGCCGCTCGCATAGATGTTGAAGCGGAGGAATCCGCCGAGCGCACGCAGGCTCATCCTTGCCTGCTCCGAAGCCGTCGTCAGCACGACCGGCTCGGCGACCATAGGCATATTCTCGACATTGAAGCGTCCCGCCTCGCTCTGAATCTGCAAATCGGGGATTTCGAGTTCGACGCTCGTCATGTCGCGTCCCGCATTGTCGCGCGAATACGGATAGTAGCCGAACAGCATGTCGCCGTCGGCGAATCCGCGGGTCGCGGTCGAACACCAGCCGAAACCGTCGCGCACCTCGACTTCCGCCGGCACATTGAGCGTCGGCGTCTGCGATGCGACGAACACGCCGAGTGCCTCGCCGCCCTCCCAGCAATACTTGTTGTCCTCCAAAACGATTCGCGTCCGGTCGTCGAAATCGACACCGAAAGTCAGTTTCCTATCCTGTGCGGGCTGAACGGAGGTATTCATATCTCCGGCACACGACCAACCGGCGAGTGCCGCAACCGCTATCATACAGTTCAATAATCTCTTCATAACCCGTTCCTCCTACAAATCGTCCTCACCGCCGAACTCCGGCTGCTCGAATCCGCCCGATGCGGCATATCCGCTTTCGGTCGCGATGCGTACCGTCTTCAACTCGGGCTTGACATAAAATATTTCCGTCCTTTTCATGAAAATTTTAGTTAAAGGGACACAAAGTTAATAAACTTTACGCTAAAAACGGCAAGAAACGGCGGTTTATTTTATCCGCTCCCCAGAACGACCTTAAAGTTCTTAAAGAGCCTGACGGTTTCCTCCCCGCCCGACCGCTATCGCGATGACGACCGCCGCGCCGAGCAGCGCGGGATAATATAGATTGGGGATGATTTCGAGCGGCGACACCCCCGCAAGCCCCGACGCCATAAGCAACTGCGCCCCGTAAGGTATCACGCCCTGCACGAAGCACGACGCCGTGTCCATCAGGCTCGCGCTCCTGCGCGCCGGAATCCCGTAGCGCGTCGCGATGTCGCGGGCGATAGGACCCACGGTGATTATGGCTATCGTATTGTTCGCCGTACATACATTGGTCAATGCCGTGAGGGCGACTATCACCGACTCGGCACCGCGCCGCCCCGAAATCCGCCGCGTAAGCGTCCGTATCAGGAAGTCGAATCCGCCGCCGACCTTCACCAGATTCATCAGTCCGCCCGCAAGCAGCGTTACGAGAATCAGTTCGCACATCGATTTCAGTCCGTCGCCCGCCGCCGTGAACAGCGATACGGGCGAGAACGCGCCGCTCCACAGCCCTATCGCGTCGGTTATGACGATGCCGACGAGCAGCACTGCCAGAACATTCACTCCCGCGACCGCCAATATTATGACGGCGATATACGGAACAGCCTTGAACCACTCGACCGACTCGGGCGCGCTCACCGCACCCGACGGCGTGTCGCCGAACAGATATATCGCAAGCGTCAGCAGCGCGGCGGGCAGCACTATCGCCAGATTCGTGCGGAATTTGTCGCTCATACGGCAGCCCTGGCTCTGCGTCGAAGCGATTGTCGTGTCGGAGATAAACGACAGGTTGTCGCCGAAGAACGCTCCGCCGACGACTATCGCCACCAGCCATGCCGTGCCGCACCCCATCTGCTCCGCCAGCCCCGTTACCACAGGTGTCAGCGCGACGATTGTGCCGACCGACGTGCCGATGGACATCGAGATGAAGCATGCGGCGACGAATATTCCCGCAGGCAGGAAATCGCCCGGCACGAAGCGCAGCGTCAGCGCGACCGTCGCGTCCACAGCCCCCATAGCCTTGGCGGATGCGGCGAAGATGCCCGCCAGCACGAATATCCACACCATGTACATTATGTTCACGTTGGCTGCACCCTCCGAGAATAGAGCGATGCGGTCGTGCAGCGTCCTGCGCGGCGTAATGGCGATAGCGTATACCGCCGCCGCGACGAACGCCACGCCGATAGGTATGCGATAGAAGTCGCCCGCGATGAGCGACCCGACCAGATACACGGCGAGCAGCACCGCAATCGGTGTCAGCGACAGGATTCCCCGTCCGTTTTCAGAAATTTTCATAACCGTTCTCGATTCTCCCTAACTTTTAACCCCAATGACACTAATGACCTTAAAGACTTTAACGACTTTAAGGACTTTAAGGTCGTTAAAGGTCCTAACACCTCTCACTCCGTCATGCCGTAAACATCGATATACAGGGTATCCTTCACCCGCTCGAACGCCTCTTCATCGAGCGACATGCCGTGCGACATCAGCCGCATCGGGACGCACCCGCCACCGGCATCGTAGGGCGGCTGCGCGTAATCGGCATCGCACACCGCGAATCCGTGCCGCTCGTAAAAGCCTATCCGACGGCGCGCCATGTCATTCGTCGGCAACTCCACTTCGAGTACCACCGGCTTGCCCGCATCGGCGACGAAACGGTCGATTACCTCACCGCCGATTCCCGCACCGCGGCACTCGGGCAGCATCGCGAAGTGTTCGCCGTACACGAACCCGCCGAAATCCCACCACGTGATGAATCCGCAGAATCTGCCGCAGCCGTCCGATTTGCCGTCCGCACCGTCTGCATCCTCTGCATCCTCTGCCGCGCAGAGATTCTCTACCGCACAGACATTGAGCCGCCCGCACTCCGCCAGACGGCGCATTTCGCTCTCCGCCCGCCGCTCGTTGCGCGGAAACGCATCGGCATACAACCGCTCCACCCGCTCCCACATGCCACAATCGGCAGGATATATCTTTCTAATGCTTATCATTTTGCAAAAATACGAATAAGCGAGGGTAATGACAAATAAATTTGTCATTACCGAGCGGGAGTATTTAAGGCGTAGCCAAAGATACGAAAAAAGTCCTTAATGTCCTTAACGTCCTTAAAGACTTTAACGACCTTAAAGCAAGACCGCCTATCACAAAAAAACAGAAACGGCATCCGCCGAAGCAGATGCCGTCCCTGTCTGAATATTCACGTATCGCTACATGTTGTAGAAATAGTTGGTGTTCTTGCCTTCCGTATCCGTAGGGATATTCAACTCGTAAGTCTCGTAACCGCCATAGGTATAGTCGGCAAAATTGTCCTTGTTCAGGGTTACGCCGTTGACCGAACCGCCGACCGCATTGGCATCGAGTGTCAGTGCAGGAGTACGCTCAGCCTTAGGAGTAATCGTCGAACGGTGCTGCGTTCCGAGAATCGAACCGGTGTGCGACTTCTCGTTAGTCGAAGCGTTGTTGACGATTCCGGCATTCACACAGGTCGATATATTACCGTAGAGAGCCGCACCGCAGATACCGCCGGCATGAGCCACGACGTCTGCCGGATTGTCGGTCTTGAAGGTAATCGTTCCGTTGTTCGAACTACCGTGGCAGTACGGGATATAGGCGTTGGTATATCTGTTGCCCACGAAAATACCGCAGATACCTCCGACGAATGCCTCGGCGGATGCCGCATTCGCTTTCAGCGTGATGTTACCCATGTTCGTACATCCGTCGAAGTGAGGGTTGTAGGCATTGGCACCCGTACGACCGGCGATACCGCCGACGCTGACACCCGAGTTGTCGGCATAGGTTATCGTTCCGTCCATAACGACCTCTACGTCGATATTTCCGGAGTTGGTAAGGCTCGAGAACGACGTTCCGGTCGTGATATTGTTCTGTACGAACGAGAAGATACCGCCGATGGAGAAGTATGCCAACGAGTTGGTCGTACCCTTCGTCTTGCCGTCAGGGAATACTGCGGTCGCAGTTATCGAATCCACCCACGTAGGATATGTAACATTATAGGAATCGTTCGCAAACGTCTTGGTGTGAGGGTCCGAAATTCTCGCCTTCGCCTTGATGTCGGCGAAGTTGGAGCATCCGTCGAGGTGCGCCCACTGCATACGTCCGACAATACCCGATATACCTACGTTGAATACCGTAATGTCGGAATTCTGACCGATGTTGATAGGTCCGTAGTTGCGGCAGTTGCGGAGGATACCGAACAGAATCGAAGAGTTGTTGTCGGTTCGGTTGGTATTGTAACCTGCGATACCGCCGAAATAGAACGTACCGATTTCGCGATTGACGTTGTTGTCCAATACGAACTCACCGTGGTTCTCGCAATCCTCGACAATCATACCGAGGTTGATACCCATAATACCGCCCATCTGTATGTAACCGTTGTATGCACGGGCACCAGGCTTGCTCTGGCTGACATCGTGGACATAAATCTTTCCGTAGTTCTTGCATGCCACCATCGTGGACTGGGCACTGCTGTCGTTCGGCGCACCGCATGCACATGCCACAATCGCTCCGACATTGGTGTTGTAGATACCACGCTCGGACGAGAAATCCATCGATCCGTAGTTAATGATGTTGTAGAAACTACCGATAGGGGTGCTCTTGCCTCCAACCATCAGGAATGCGAAGTTAAGGTCATTGCGGTCGTCGAGATCCAAATCCAACTTGCACGACTCGTCGAACGTGATGTTCGAAATCGTACAGCCGTGGTCGATTGCCTGGAACAACGCAATCGAAGAGTTCACCGACAAATCGCGACCCTTGTTGCTGATGACGAGATTCTTGATGACGTAGTTACCGCCGTTGAAGTTCTCATGCAACGTACACAGCGGCCACTCGTAGATGTCCACACCCGCCATATCGATGACCTTGTCTTCGTCGCGAACAGCACCGCCGAAGCCCAACTCGCCGTCGATGTTGCGGTACTGGTCGAGAGCCGAACCCTTCTTGCCGTCCTTGACATCCTGGCAGAACTGACGGAACTGCTCCGCATTCGCGATACCGGTAAGTTGATCCGATGCGGAATAGTACGGATAATCATCCACCTGAATCTCATGTGCGGTAACCGTACCTATCTTATACTCGGCAGCCTCGACAGGAATCACGTAGTATACCGGACCGGCATACACTTTCAGATAGAGTTTGTGAGTTCCCTCCCACAGTCCGAAATAGAGTTTCAATGCATCGCGCTTGCTTGCCGGAACGGTCAAAGCCGTAACAGCATTCGAGGTAATGGTCTTGGCAAGCGCAACTGCCTCGCCGCGGGTATTCGTGAGCAAATCGTAATGATACGAACCGGCGATATCGGTAGCCTCGGCATTCGGGTCGTCAGGATTGACGGTCGAAACCTCGATTTTCGACATGTTGCCCGACAGCAGTTTGCCGGTATAGAGGTCGAGTTCGAGAACTGCCGACTTCACGCTTGCCTTTGCACGCATCGTGTTGGTCGTCTTGAATGCGACTTCGGCATCCGACGTTACAGGAACGGAGTTGGAAACCAGATAGCCGTTATCGAAAATCTGCATCGACGGAACGCTCAATATGACATCCGAAGCGCTTTCGCTGCTCGACGAACTGTAAGGCGAATAGAAATATACGCTCGCGCCGGTCTCGTCGTTCTCGCAACTTCCGTTAAGCAGGTTGTTGCCCTGAGTGGTTACCGGAATGTTGGCGGAAGTACCGGCATATACGGCACCCACCGCGCTGTCGCCGGCTGTGTATTTAGGCAGCAGGTCTACACGGTTGTCGGTACCGGCAACATCGAACTCTGCATACGAAGGGAGCAGACGGAACTCATTGTCGTATTCCGCCTTCTGACCGCAGCCGTCGAAAGTGAAGACAGCCTGCTTGGTCAGGTACGATGTACCGTTGTGGGTCGCACGGTTGATACGCTGGTACTGCGTATTGTTGCAAGGACCCGTAGTGAGGTCTTCGGCACAGCGGAGACGGAAGAAGAAGTAGCCGTCCTCCATAGCCTCAGGGAAGTTGCACGAAATCTCCTTGTTTACATCGGCACCGCCCTTGATACCGGCGAAACCGGTCGAATAGGTAATCTGTCCTGTCCAATAAGCAGCCGGAGACGATGCCGAAGCCATAGGAATACCCGAATATTTAGGGTCATGCGTATCGACGCTGTTAGGAACATCTATCGTCGTGGTTTCGGCAACTTTCCAGTCGAGAGTAGCATAGAACTCGCGCTTCTCCTCCTCCGAGAACAGCAGGATGTTCTTCTTCGCGAACTTATACTCCTCCTCGGTACACTGCGCCCACTCGAAGTAGAAATATTTAGGACCCGCATCGGTCTCTTTGAACGTGAATGCAGCCTTGACATTGGTGCTTGCCGTAACCTTGTGTACCGGCAGCGTCCAAATCCAGTAGTCGTCCTTCATGAAGCCGATAACCTTCGGCGCGCTCGACGTAACCGTCAGACCGCATCCGTTCAGACCGTCGGAATCGGTACGCGTCTTTACCAGCGACACGTCGGAACCGGTCATGAACTGTACGTGAGCCGACGACGAAGTCGATTCCGGAACGGTCGGGATAACCTGGTCTTCCTCAGAAGCCTCGTCGTATACACCGCTCTGGTTGGAGAGGATGATGGCGGACGAACGCCAATACATACCTTTGGTGTTGCTGTCCTTCAAATTGGTGAACTCGAAATTGACAGGCAGACCGATAACGTCCGAACCCATCTGAATCAGCGAGAAAATCTGGTCGGTTTCGCCCTCGTACTCCTCGAAGAGGATATCGTCGATACGATAGGTATCGCTCGAAGTGTTCTCGAAACGGAAATAGAGAATGTCGGAAACACCCGGAACGACCGAGAATTTCGCTTTCGATACAGCCCAGCCGTTCACGCTCTGCGGAGTGAGATGCTCGTAGGCAATCGAACCGTCGGAACTTGCATTGGCATCGACAGTCCAACTTACGCCGTCCTTGGAAACCCAGACTTTCAGGTCCTTCTCGCGGTAGCGACCGTCCTCGTTCTTCGCGCCGAAAAACATCTGGAAGTCGGACTCACCCTGGTTGTTGAACACGCGTACATCGAAATAGCCCTTGCCGTTGAGTCGGATGTTCGCACCGCCCGAAGCAGGGATTTCGTTGCTCTCGGTCAGAATCGTATACTCCCCGGACGGGTCGTTGTCGGAAACGAATACGTTGTCCGAACCTGCATACGAGAACGGACGTCCCGTAGCATCACCGGCACAGGCAATACCTTCATAGGTACGTTTGCTCGTCTCGCTGCCGTCAGGATTGCGCACCGACATGGAGAACGGATAGAACTTGATTCGGGTATCGTCGCCGTCGACTACGCCGAAACTGTCTTTCAGGAACGTAAGCAGCGAACTGTCCTCGGTACTCAACGCACCGCGCTGAGCAATCGGCACCTTATATTTCAAGCCCGAAGAGAATGTGAATACGAGTTCGACGCTATGGGTCTCGCCCTTGTTCTCCAACAGTTTCAGATAGACGTTGGTTATCTGGTCGTCGGTCTTAACGACCTCGGACGAAGGACCGCCGACCGTGGTACGGGAATCCGCAAACGAATCCTCGGCACGAAGCGAAAGGCGAAGCCAGTTGCACTCCTCCGGAACGGAGATAGTCCAATAGGTGTTGGATTTCACTTTAAGGTACGGAACCGTACCGGTCATACCGATACCCAACTTATTCAACACGAGAGTCTCGGGGTTCTCTTCGTCCCAAACCGCCTCGCCGGTCGAATACGAAATATCGAATGCGAACGGCTGGTCGAGCCAATCGAATCCGTCGGTAGTGTCAGTAGTACACGCAGTAGAGGCGAATATTGCCACGACAGCGAGTGCTGCATAACGGAAAAATTGTTTGAAAGTTTTCATATTCTTGGTTAGTTTTAATTAATCTAATGTGTAGTAAGGGTTTGTTCCGTCCCAGAATTTCTTAGGGCGTTGCATCTGCTCACGGTAAGTATTTCCGAAACGGTCCGTATACACGATGGTAAGCGTGGATTTAGGACTTTTCGCAATATACTTGAAAATATGGTTGGCATAACCGCGGCTCATCGAATGAGAGGAGAATTTGCCTCGCGTAGTATAGCGGTATACATCGAACGTAACTGCCGAAAGCGGGTCGTGGTAACCCTCGATAGGGTTGACCGTTCCGGCTGCATCGTTCACCTTCTCGGTTATGTCGGTGGTCTTGCCGTCCTCGATAACCTTCACGGAACACTTGCCGTAGCCGGCGAAATCGCCCTTCTCGAAGCCCCATACGTTAATCCAAACGGTATTGGCTTCCTCCTCGACACCATACGACTTGGCGGTTGCCTTGATTCTGCTGCCAGGAGCGGCATCGCTTGCGGAGTTCTCGATACCCGGACCGGTAATGGCTGTGAGGAATGCACCACCCTTGCCTGCCTTGTAGTAGGCAGCGACCTCGTTCATGTCGTAGGTCTTGAACTGCTTGCTCTTCAATACGGTCGTCTTGTTAACGCCGACCGCCTTCCAGTACCACGAGCGGCTCGTACCCTGCACCTCGTAGACCATATAGCCGGCAGGAGCACCGTCCGAACAGAGGTTCAGACTACCCGCAGGACCGTTCACGTTGCTGTTTCCGGAGCCCGAACCCTGACTGGTATTCCACCAGATTCCGCATACGGAACCGATGTTATGCTCGTACATGTTCTTGCCGTAGCCCGGCAGCGGACGCATGCGGTTGACGTGGGTGTGTCCCGAGATGAAGTTCACCTCCGAGAAGTCCTTGAACAGGTTGACGAAATCGTACAACTGCTGCATATTGGTGCCGAATTCTCCGTTGAACGCGTTGCCCAATGCATTGAGGAGCGGAATATGGAATCCGACAACCACAGGAGTGGATTTGTCGACGTATGACAAGTCCTTGCGCAGCCACTCTATCACATCCGGACGGAATCCGGCATGATAGTTACGGTCGCCCATCTTCTCGTCGCCCGAACCGTCTTCCTCGGTGGCACCTTTGATGTAATCGTTCTCGTAGTTGATGTCATCCACCAGAATGTAGTGAACCTTACCGATATTCATCGATATGTGGGTAGGACCCACGACGGTGCGGAACGGCTTGGACGCTTCGAGATCCTTTGCCCAGTATTCGTCCGTGCCGTAAGGGATATTGCTCGTCTTCGTGGTCCATCCTGCATGTCCGTCGTTATCATGGTTGCCCATGGTAGACCAGAACTGGCAAGGGAGTCCCGAAATCTGAGCCGTAGCATTCTCCAAAGCCTTGCCGTCCCAATACTTATACCAGTAAATATCCCAGGCGAAATCACCGAGGTTGAAGCAGTATACGCTGTTCTTTCCGGTGTAGTCGGCTTTGACTTCATTAACGAAGCCGGCAGAGAACTGCGTCAAATCCAACGGATAGAGATTACGGTTCGAAAGGTGGATATCGGTTGCGACAAGCACCGTGTGATTCGTATTGTCGTTCTTGAACAACTCGAAATTGTGCTGCTCGCGAACGGACGAATCATCGTTAGTCGCTGCCCAGAATTGAGGCATCGCCTTACGCGTGGCGACATCGTAGCCCGAAGGCAGGACGATATAGACCACGCCGTAACGCTTGTCCGATGCAAGATAATATTTACCTCCGTCCTTGGTTTCCGTAAAATTGACACCGTCGGTAACGAGAACGCCGTCGACACCCTTGGAGTCGCAGTAAACCATACCGCGCAGCGACGACTTGCCGTCATCCGGCACATTCGGATTGAATGCACGGACAGCGATTGTCCACGGACCGCCTATATTCTGGACGGTTTCGCCGCGCTTGATGCTAAATGAGTACTCGCCACCTACAAGATCGCCCGGTACGCGAAACTTGAAATTCGTCTCTCCCACGCTCGTTATCTCGCAGTCGTAGGTATTCGTGCCGGTCATCGTTATCACATCCGTCAGTTGGGCGCCCGATGCAACCATCACCGCCTCGCCGTTGAGTGTGAACAATCGGCTTTGCAATCCTCCGATGTTGGTCAATATCGTCGACGACGGATCATCACCCGGGTTAACCTCGGTTTTGGTACATCCCGTCATTCCTGCCGACATCAGACCGACAAACAAAACTGCGGATACAAATTTTATCCAATTTCTCATTTTAGTAATAATATTATTTTGTTACGACACTTACTCGCTTACGCCCTTTTGGTTGATGGTAATCGTGGTAGTGTTGTTAGGGTCGGTAATCTGGTATATTACGATGGTGGCGGTACGCGTCTCCGTCGTATAGTTCTGGTCGATATTGAATTGCAGGTTCTGCACATTCGTAATCTCTTTCAGATGCACCCAGTCGGCAACATATTCGTCCGCATACTCCACGTATGCATCCCAGAATACGTTCACGCTGAGCGGAACCGTCTTGTCTGCCGTATCGTTCGCTTCCAGATTGAGAATCGACATGAATGTCGCCGCAAGACCCAGACGCACCGAAGTGGCACCTGCCTGCTTGACAGCGATGGTCTTGATGATTTTACCGCCGGAAACGATATTGATATTGGCATACTTCGTATCGCCCTGGTCGGTATTGGCATAGAACTTAATCGTAAAGCGTCCGTCGCCGTTGCCCTCGTTAGGCCAAGCCTCAATCCACGAGATTTCGGGTTTCGGGTTGAAACATCTCGAAAAATCGTATTCGATTTTCCAGTCTCCTGCATTGGTGTACATGTCATACGTCATGGAATTGGCGAAACTTTCGCCGATCATTCCGTTCGTATCGACTTCGAGAGACTCCTCGGTGCTGTTGGAACCTGCAAATATCGCATAGTCGCCACTGTAAACGTCATCATACGGATGATAGATGTCATCGTCGTCCTTGCAGCCGGTGATGCATATCATCGAAGCGAGTGCCAGCAAATATGCCGCAGATTTCAGATATTTAACTGTATATTTCATAATTTTCAATCTATTAACAAATTAACGAATCTCTTTCTGCAAAGCGGCTTCACTCCACCAGATAGGGGTCAGCATATCGTCCGCTCCGTCGTAATAAGTCGAACTCAATTCCGAAAGCAGTTTCTGGTAATTCTCGTCATTCGTCGTCTTGGTTCTGTTAGGATAAACCAGACGATAAGGGAGAATGTGGTTGTTGTACGTACCGTCGAGAATCGTCATCTCCGGATAGCCGGTACGGCGATAGTCGCACCATCCCTCCAATCCTACACGGAAGTTGGCGATGAACTTCTGTTCGAGAATGCACTTGATTGGGTCGCTCATGTTGAACGGCGCAACCTCGGTATAGTAATACTCGATTGCCGGATTGCTGATTACAGGAACCAGTTCCATATAGTTCAGAACCTTTCCGGCAGCCTTGTCTGCCGCTGTCGAATACATCGGGAGACTGTACGGAGTATCGTCGTTCGGGTCATCGTAGCAAGCGAAGAAGTTACGGTATTTCGGCTGCGAGTCGATGTCGATGAAACGACCGTCATAACCGAGTACTTCGCGATAGATATGACGCCAGAACTCGCAGGACTTCTTGATACCCGTATTGTAAAGGTCGCGGATAATGTTCTCCGATGCGGAAATCATCGCCCAGTCATCGGTGGTGCGGGCATAAGCCTCGGCCTTGATGAAATAAACCTCGTCGCAGTTCATGAACGAATACGGAAGTTTGTAGTTGTTCATCGTCTGGAAGTTCATGACGGTATAACCTGCCGACTGCATGTCGTCGCCCGGGATACCCGAAGGAAGACCAATCCAGCCGTAACCTGCGGAATAAGGCATGAACCAGATATACACGCGAGGGTCGCCGCCTCTCGCACCGTTGATTTGAGGTCTCAACAGGTTGTACATATGCTCCGTGAAACGGTGTCCTGCGAGAGTGGACTCGGTGTAACCGCCCCAACCGTTCTGGAACGGAGCCTCACCCGAGAAATAAACGCACGCGTTATCCTCGTAATCGGTCATCACCGGATATTTTGCGGAATTGTCGATGATATTCTTGATTTTCTGAACGACAGACTCACCCCACACGATTTCCATCTCGGTCGAACGCTCCGACAGACGCATCAGCATACGCAGCATCAGCGAGTTGGTGAACTTCTGCCACTTCTTGGTATCGCCCGCATAAAGTTTGTCCTTCTTTACGTTGCTGAGGTTCTTGGAAGTGTCGTAAAGTTCATTGGCGGTTTCGAGGTCTACAATCAGTTGCGAATAAATCTCTTTCGGAGAGTCGAATACCGGCTTGTTGTTGCCCTGACGAATCTGGAAAGCCTCGGAGAAAGGAACATGTCCGAAAGTGGAAACGAGCATGTCCATATACATCGCACGGAGCGTAAGAGCGACTGCACGATAGTTATCGTCATCCGCCTTGTCCGCCAACTGATACATGTGGTCGGCATTCGCAGCCCAACGGGAGAAGTTGTTCCAGCAGTTCTCTATATAACTCGGTGCTATATAGTAACGGCTGATAACCTCATTGGACGAAGATGTGATACAGGTATACTGCATCAGTTCGGCATAGGTGTCGTAGAATCGCTGCTGGCAGTTGATTGCTCCCGAGCAAATGATTTCGTCCATCATATCGCACGGCTGAGCCTCGCCTACCGGAATCTGGTTATGGCTGACATTATACTCTTCGAGAGTGCGGCAAGACGAAGCCGAGAAGAGTACCAATGCTGCTGCTATATATTTCAATGTTTTCATATATACTTATATTTATTTATTAGAAGCCCAGTTTAAGAGTAAGACCGTAAGTACGGGTCATAGGGTAAGCACCGGTCTCGATACCGCGGCTGATGGACGCCGAGTTGAACGTTGCAGCCTCAGGATCGTACTGAGGGAAGTCGGTTACGCAGAACACATTGGTTACGAATACGCCGACAGAGAAACTTCTGAGCCAGCCGATTTTCTGAATCGCCTTCTTGCCGAGCGAATAATCGAGGCTGATTTGTTTGAGTTTCAGGAACGAAGTATCGAACGTGTTGGTTTCGGAGTTCTTGCGGTTATAGTAGTAGTCCTGATAGAACAGTCCGGCACTCTGCGTGATGGTAGTGTTCTTGGTATAGGTACCGTTAGACGTCAGATTGACACCGTCGAATACCAGACCGTCGTAACGACCGTAAAGAGTATCCTTGGTCTTACCGGCAGCAGCCAGAACGGCGTGAGTCAGCGAGTAGCACTTGCCGCCGTACTGATAGGTGAACTGCATGCCCAGACGCAGGTTCTTGTAACGGAACGTGGTGTTGAAACCGCCCTTCCAGTCAGGATAGATGGAACCGAAGTCCTGCAAGTTGGTGGTATCGAGTTGCGGATAACCGTTCGAGTCTACGATGACCTTGCCTGCGCAGTCGACCTGACGACCTTCGGCATCGATATAGTATGCACCCTGAGGAGCGCGCTGGAAACCGTAACCGAAGATACGACCGAGTTCGGTACCGTTAGGATAGTTCTTCGAACCCTTCGGATAAGCGTAGATGAACACGTTGTTTCCGGAGGTAAAGCCGGTATTCAACTGATAGAGGTCAACACCCGGAGCCAGTTCGATAAGGCGGTTCCAGTTCTTCGACCAGTTGAAGTTGAAATCCCACGAGAAGTTGCGAGCCTGAATGATTTTGGCACCCAGCGAGATTTCGACACCGTGGTTGTTCACCTTACCTGCATTGATTCGCTTGTAGGTGGCACCCGTAATCTGGTCGGTAGGGACGTCCAGAATCTGGTTGGTCGTGTTGCTGTCGTAGTAAGCGACGTCGAGCGAGAGACGCTTCTTGAAGAAGTGAGCCTCCAAACCTACCTCCCACGACTCGGTGTTCTCAGGCTTCAAATCCTCGAATGCCAGAGTACCCGGAAGTATGAACGACGAGTTGTAGGACGAGTTGGTATAGTAGTCGGTGATACGGTAAGCGGCGGTATCGTTACCCACGTTCGCCCACGATCCGCGGATTTTCAACATGTCGAGCCAGTTGGTGTCGCGCAATCCCGGGATAGCCTGGTCGAGCAGGATGGATGCGCTGACCGAAGGATAGAAATAGGAGTTGTTGCCCTTCTTCAAAGCGGACGACCAGTCGTTACGGGCGGTCAAATCCAAGAAATAGGTATCGTTGTAGTTCAACGAAATCATTCCGTACAACGAGTTCACCATCTTCTCGGTAAGCGCGTAACTTACTTTCGGACGGTCGATGGAGTTGGAAATCATGAACACGTTCGGAGTCGAGAGTTTCTCGGCAATCATCGAAGTGTTGCGGTGATTGTATACCATATTATTACCACCGAAGTTCACGCTGAGGAAGAATCGGTTGAACTGATGCTTGTACGAGAGGAGGAAGTCGCTGTTCACCTCATAGCGGAAGATGTCCTGAACGCGGAACCATCCGTCAGCGTAGTTGTTCGCATACTGAGGTTTGCGCGAAGTACGGTAGTCCTGATAGAAGTCGAGACCCGAACGGACGAACAGGCTCAAATCCTTCGTAATGTCGAATACCACCTGCATGTTACCGTATACACGGTCGCGCACCTGCGTATTGAGGAACTCGTATGCCAGCCAGTAAACGTTATCGCGACGCGAAGAACCGTTGTTGGTGATGAGGGAGTTCAAACTTGCGGAATCCTCGCCTGCCTTGTTGGCGTAAGCCTCCTGAATACGACCGCTGAGATACTCCTCGTAGTACGAATCCACCGAAACGTTCGGGTGGTTACCCATCAACTGATAAACCGGCGAAGATACGTTGTAACCTGTCGTTGGGAGGTTGTCCGACTTCTTGCGGTAGTAGTTCACCTTCGCATTGAACTTGATTACCTTATTTAATTTGGTATTGATGCTGAAACTTGCCGACTCCTGGTTGTAGCCCATGTTAGGGACAATCCAGTCGTTGCGGGTATCCTGGAACGAAGCGCGCACCGAAGTACCCTTGCCGTTGTTACCGCTGATGGCAATCGAGTTCTTGAAAGTAAGACCCGTTTCATAGAATCCCTTGTAGTAATCCTGAGGCAGATAAGGGAGCAGCGTATAGTAACGCTCTTCCGCCGTAGGATACAGACCGTCCACCTTACCGGTAAGAATCGTGCTGCCCCAGCCCTCCTTCAAAGCCTCGAAATCGAGGGACTTGTACATATAGGTCAAACTGTTGCCTTTTCCGTCGTAACCGTAGCCCATATCGGTTCCGTATTTGGCACCCCAGGCATTCAGACTCCATGTACGGTCAGCCAACTTGCTCGAACCCGAATAGACATCCCATGCGGAATAGTACTGCTGAGGGACTACCTGACCCAGAACCGGATGGGTGTATCGGGTCGTAAGCGATGCGGTACCCGAACCGTACTCCTCCTGGAAATCCGGCCAGTACGAAGCCTGCTCGGCTACGAACGAGAACGAATACGTAACGCCGATACCCTTGTTCTTCTGACCGCTCTTGGTGGTGATGATGACTGCACCGTTCTGCGCACGCGAACCGTAGAGTGCGGTTGCGGCAGGACCTTTCAGGACGGAAACCGAAGCGATGTCGTCGGGGTTCAGGTCGCCGATACCGTTACCGTAGTCGATAGGCGCGTCGGCGGATTCGTTATCGCCGCCCGATGCGGTATTGTCGCTTCCCAACGGCACACCGTCCACCACGAAGAGAGCCTCGTTGTTGTCGTGCGACAGGGAGGACTCACCGCGGAGAGTTACACGAACCGAACCCGAAGGACCGGTAGCGGCGGATTCGAAGGACATACCTGCGACCTTACCGTTCATACCGTCGAGCCAGTTGCCCGATACTGTCTTGGCGATATCGTCGCCCGACACCTTCGAAACGGCATAACCCAGCGACTTCTCGGCGCGGGTGATACCGAGTGCCGTTACGACGACCTCCTCGATTTTCTTGGTCTCCTCAGCCATCACGACGTCGATTACCGTTTTCGAGCCGACTGCGATAGTCTGCGGAGCGTAACCGATGTACGTGAATTCGAGGGACGGGTCGGCAACGCCCGCAACGTCGATGGTATACGTACCGTCGAAATTAGTCAGCGTCGCACGCGTGTCCATGCCCTTCACAGAAACCGTAACACCGATCATCGGACCGTTGGCATCTGTAACTTTACCGGTAACCTGCTTACCTTTTTGGGCGTAGGCATTAACCGGACTAAACAATGCGCAACAAACTAACAATGACAGCATTACTACCGACATCGCCAGTTTGCGAACACCGTTTGAAGCAAGAAGTAAATCTTTTTTCATAGGTTAATTATTAAGTTTTGTTAAAAATTGGTTACATAAATTCATACAAAAATAAAAATTTATTTTTAGATGAGCAATAAAACTCGAAATATTTTGCAGAAAATTAGTAATTAAAAAATCTTAAAATATCTCTTTCCGAGGGGCAGACAGAGGCGCGGCGGAACGGAAGACGGGGACTGGGCAGAATGTTTTTTTTGGGGGGGGGTAAGGCATGTGAAGCGAATAAACCATCGACAATCGTTATTCCGAGCAGAAGAAGTGATGCGAAGAATCTGTTTCTGACGAAGTTTCAGATCCTTCGCTCCGTTCAGGATGACGAATTCGGCGAGCGAGCGTAACACAGCATATTACCCTCGGTGTGTCAGAGCGGGTAATATGCAAGGCGTTAAGGCTGAGGCAAGGGAGTTTACTCATCGTAAATGACCGAAGCCGAATGCCGAAAACAACGCCGCAGATTGCCTGCCATGACGCACCGAACTATTCGAGGGAGTTGCCCTGTACGGTTATCAGATTCACCCCGTCGGTGGAGTTGGAGCGCACCTGTATCACGCGGTGGAACACGCCGAGTTCCATTTTGCGGGCTTCGTAGATGATTTTTATCACGCCGCGTTCGCCGGCAGCGACGGGCTTGCGCGAATAGTCCGCTTTGAGACACGAACACGACGTCGTAACACTGAGTATCACGAGCGGCGACGAACCGTCGTTCACGAATCCGATTTCGCGCACCAAATCCCCTCCGCGACGCTGCACGTCGCCGAAGTCGAGAGTGGCGGCATCGAGTTTCAGATGCGCACCGTCCGTCGTCTGTGCCGCCGCAGCAAAAAGCGACAAAACGGACACAAATATTACAAATACAAACTTTTTCATTATTTCGATTTTTCATGGTCGTCCGGTGCTTTCCGCCATCTCCTGTTCCGCATCATTCCGGCAACCGCACGACACCGTGTCTATACAAAAATAGTCTATTTGGCGGAATTTCCAAAATTATGGAGCGATAATCGCAAATTGACGCCATATCGGCTTGCAGGCGCATTACTGCATACCGATAACCGATAATACCGACCGGACATGGAGCGCGATTTCGACAACCGAGCGGCGGGAGTTGCGCTCACTCTACACAGTCGGTTCGGCGGCGCAAGGCGGCACGCAAAGGCAGTCCTCGCCTACGGTTGTCCGCTTATCGGAAGTCGATAACCGAGGTGGAGAAATGCGAGTTTTAGGATATAGTGTGAGGTGATGCGGAGAGGGAAAGGACGAATAGGTATTATAGGTAAAATAAGTATTATAGGTAATATAATTTTCTCCCATAATACCTATTCTACCCCAAAAAGACGCGCCCGACCAGCCCTCAACGATTTCGCGGCAGGAGCGGGGAAAGACAAGGCTTGCGAAGCGAATAAACTATCGGCAATCGTCATTCTGAGCAGAACGAAGTGAAGCGAAGAATCTGTTTCTGCCGTGTTTTTAGATCCTTCGCTCCGCTCAGGATGACGAATTCAATGCAGAGCATCACCGCCACCACGCCAAACAAACTTTCCGCCCGAAAGAGCCGCAAAAGCAAGGCTTGCGAACGGTGAGAGGACGGAGTAGTGTTCTCAACGATTTCGCGGCAAGGGCGGGGAAAGACAAGGCTTGCGAAGCGAATAAACTATCGACAATCGTCATTCTGAGCAGAACGAAGTGAAGCGAAGAATCTGTTTCTGCCGTGTTTTTAGATCCTTCGCTCCGCTCAGGATGACGAATTCAATGCAGAGCATCACCGCCACCACGCCAAACAAACTTTCCGCCCGAAAGAGCCGCAAAAGCAAGGCTTGCGAACGGTGAGAGGACGGAGTAGTGTTCTCAACGATTTCGCGGCAAGGGCGGGGAAAGACAAGGCTTGCGACGCGAGCCGAAGCGCAGCATACCGACCGTATGTGAGCATCGGCGAGCGAGCATAACGCAGACATCACCCATTCCCACAACAAACAATTTCCGCCCGAAAGAGCCGCAAAAGCAAGGCTTGCGAAAGGTGAGAGGACGGAGTTTACTATCGTAAATGACGTTCTCGAACCGGAGCGTAACGCAGATTTTGCGGCTCTTTCGGGCGGAAATCTATTTCATTTTGAAGATGTAAGTGATAGTCCCCCCCTGAATGAACGCACGGCTTTCGGTGAATTTCGCACGGCGGGCGGCTTTCAGGGCTGCCTGCACGAGCGCGGCATCGGAAGTGGTGGAGCCTTTCGGCTCGTAGACGGCATCGGTTACGCTGCCCGTCCTGTCCACCGTCACGCGCACGACGACCTTGCCGCCGCGGTTGCCCGCCGGATACTCGGGCAGCGGCAGCGCACCGACGAGTCCGCGACCTTGCAGACCCTCGTCGAGAAACTCGTTGCCCGACGGATTCAGACCGCCGCCCGTACCCTCCGCCTCGTCCTTCTCGCCCTCGCGGGCATACGGATTGCCGGCATTCTCGGGAGCATCAGTGCCACCCTTATTGGTCTTGAACAGAGCGCGTTGATTGACGGTGCGCGTTTTTTCGTCCGTACCCGTTACCTGCCGTGAATTGTCGGTTTTGGCGACATGTTCGTGCCGCGGTGCTTCGGCGACACGCTTGGGCGGCTCGGGTTTGGCGGGCGGTTCGGGTTCGACGAACTCGACGAGTATCGCATCGGCGTTACGCGTCGAATCCGCCCCTGTTTCGAACGACACGAACGCGAATGCCGCAGCGAAAACCGCGGCATAGAGCATCGTCGCAATCGCAGCCAAATGAGTATTCTTCACCATCTTATTCCTTAAAGTCTTTAAGGTCATTAAAGTCCTTAAAGAGCATGTTAGGGCTGGGTAGCCAATATCAGTTTATAGTCGTTGTCCTTGGCGATATTCATCACCTTGACCACTTCGTCCACCGCCACCGTCTTGTCGCAGTGCAGCGACACCGTAGGGTCGGTCTGGTCTGCCAGACGCGCTTTCAGGGCGCGTTCTATGCCCGCCATGCCGTCCACCTTCTCCAACTCGACGTAGTAGTTGTAGCCCTTGCCGCTCTGCTGTATCGACACGGTGGTAATCGCCTTGTCCTTCAACTGGTTCGAACTTTTGGGCAGCATCAGTTTCAGGGCGTTCGGATTGATGAGCGTCGTGGCGATAAGCATGAATATCAGCAGCAGGAACATCAGGTCGGTCATCGCCGACGACGAGAACGACTTATCGACTTTCGAGCCTCGTTTTATTGCCATGGCAGCCTATTTTTGAACCGGTTGATTGAGAATGTCCATGAACGCTATCGAGTTCGCCTCCATGCGGAAAACGAGTTTCTCGATACGTGCGACCAGATAGTTGTAGCCGAAATACGCCGGAATTCCGACGATGAGACCGCCTACCGTGGTAACCATCGCCACGTACATACCGCCCGAAAGCAGTGCCATATCGACCGTACCGCCCGCCGCCGACATATCCATGAAGGTGCGCACCATACCGAGTACCGTGCCGAGGAAACCAATCATAGGCGCACCGCCGGCGATGGTCGCGAGGAACGGCAGTCCGTTTTCGAGTTTCGACACTTCGAGGTTGGCGACATTCTCGATGGCGTTCTGCACGTCCGCCATAGGGCGTCCCAAACGCTCGATACCCTTCTCGACCATGCGGGCGATAGGAGTATTCGTCTTGCGGCACAAATCGACAGCCGACTTGATTTTGCCGTCCGAAATGTAGTCGCGGATGCGGTTCATGAAGTTCATGTCCATGACCGACGCCTTGCGGATAGCGAGGAAACGTTCCACGAAGATGAAAATCGTCGCTCCGCCGAGCAGCAGCAGCACCCACATCAGCCAACCTCCGTTGTTGAACAGTTCCCAAAGACTCATTCTGCCTGCGGCGTTTTCCGCCGCTTCGGCGACTTGCAAAAGTTTAATCATAGTTTTTTATGTTTTATTTAAGTTTTGTTAAGTTATCACGGGAATAGGTATTATAGGTAATATAAGTAATATATGCTTTTCCTATTCATAATTTCTATTCCCGATTCATAATTCCGCATTCATAATCCCTCACTCCGCATTGCCCACGGATTCCTTCTGTACCGCCTCCGTCCTGCGTTTTTCAGCCTCGGCGGCTTTGCGGGCGCGTCGGCGTTTGCTACCGAAACGGGCTGCCACACGGCGGCGCAAATCCTTGAAATTGTCGAAATCCTCCTTATAATATATACCTATTCCCGTCTCCTGCAAACCCTGGTTCTCGTCGAAACGGTCTATCGTATGCGTAAAGCCCTTCAAACGCAGCGTTCCCGCCTTGTCGATAAGCCACGTAACGTAGGCTTCGCCCGCGAAGTTGGAACTCGCATTCACCACCTGCGACTTGTCGGCGATGTAGTTACCCTCGACCTCGATAAGCAGACGGTTGTTGATAAGCCCCTTGGAGAAGCCTATATCGACCTCGTCGCTCGTCTGCTCGGTCTTCGGGCGGTAGCGGATGACGATATTGTAATCCTCGGTCGAGAGCCAGTTGCTCAACTGGTTCGACAGCAGTTCGAAACCCGTCGTGGCAGCCGTGGACTCGCCTATCGACGATGAAGCGTTGTTGGTTATCGACTCCGAGATGAAACTGTTCGCCACAAGCAGGTAGAGGAACTGCTGCGAGCGGCTTTCGGGCGTACTCAAAGCGTTGGCGATAACGGACTGCACGTCCGAATCGACGTTAGGCACTATCACGTCGAACGTTACGGTCGGATGCGTCAGACGGTCTTTCAGATGGATGACGCACTCGACGGGAACGCCGCGGGACGATATGCCGCTCTGTGCCACGCTGCCTTCGAGCAGCGGCTGCAACGACGCTTTCAGTTTGTAGACGGCATCGATGTTCAGCATCGCGTCGAGCGGTTCGCCCGTCCACTGAATCGTCGAGCCGGATTCGATGACGAAGCGTTTGTTGACGATGTTCTGCAACGTGAACAGGTAACTTCCCTCCTCTATCGTGTAGTCGCCGTACATCTCGAATATGTTCTTGCGCGGATTTATGCGCAGGTTCAGCAGTCCGTCGCCGCGACCCTTGATGATGTCGCCGACCGTCGGGTCGATGACCAGTTGCACCTCGGCATTCTGCCGCACGTCGAGAGCCATGGTGATGTCCATCGTGCCGCGCGTCGACGAGTGGCGTTTCTGCCGCCGCTCGAACATCAGTTTCTTGCGCACGAGATAGTCCGTGGTATCGGGCTTGTCCGCCGACTCGAAAATCACGAAATCGGCGTTCGAGATGTTGCTCTGCCCCGACAGCGGCATGAAGAATTCCGATTTTCCCTCCGTCGCCGCGACGATGTCCATCATCACGCCCGACTTGTCGCCCTTTATCGTGGCGTTGCCCGACGCATACACCCTGCCGTAGAACATGTCGTTGTCCTGCCGCGTCGTGTTCAGCACCTGCATCTCGCGTATCTTCATTCCGAACTCGTACTCGACGTTCGACAGATGGGCGAGGCTCAGGTTCATGTCGAGCGAGCCGCGGTTGTCGGCGACATCGTAGACCGGAGCGTCGCTGACGACGAAACGGTTGTTCTTCACACGGATATCCGCCGACGGAACGCGGTAGACGCACCTGGTGTAATCGACCATGGTACTCAAATCGCGCACCGCGATGCCGCCCGACAAATCGGCTGCGCGCCGCTCGCCGTTAAGCACCAAATCGACCTGCGCCGTACCCTTCGTCTGCGACACGACGCCTTTCAGCATCGGGTCGAGCAGCCCCATGCGCAGGCTGTCGATTTTCAGCCGCGCATAATAGCGCATCTTCGACGGAGCGAAGAATCCGCGGACGAGCGTATCGCGCCGCTCCTGCGTCGCCACGGTGAGGCTCGCACGGCTGCGCCGCAGGTCCCACGACGACGAGAGCAGCAGGTTCGGAATCCGTATACCGTTCACGTCCACGCTGTCGAGCAGGATATGCGCATCGATTTCGCTGTCGCGCAACGCCGACTTCACCTTGGCGAATCCCGTCGTGCGACCGCCTATCTCGTATCCCATACGGTTCGCCACCTGCGTGAACGGCGAGAGTTCGAAATTGCGCAACTTCATCACGAGCGAGTCGTTCGCGCTGCGCGAAGCCACGCCGTTCATGTACATCTCCTGATTGGCACTCCGCACGAAGAACCGACGCACGGCGATGCGCGACGAGTCGATGTCGATGCCGTCCGACGATATGTTCCACACCTCGTCGCCGCGCGACACGAACGACGGCAGCAGGCGCACGGCGATACGGCGCATGCCGTCGTGCCGCGAAATCACCGACCGCGCAGCCAGCCGTCCCTGCACGTTGCGCACCGAGTCGGCGAACGAACCCGAGATGTCCACGCCGTTATCCTTCGCACCTCCGTCCACGCCGACGTTCGACAGATGCAGCGTACCGGCATAGAGGTCGGCGGCGGAGAGCCGCATGGCGAGCGAATCGTTGCGGTTGTCGATATTGAGTTTCAGTTCGGTAGCCATATAGCGGTCCTTGGCTATGAAATCCGACCTGCCGCGCATGACGAAGCGGTTGTTCGTCGGATTCATGAACACCTGCACGAGCGTACCCTCCGAGACTTCGAGTCCGTCCTCGCCCGTTATGCAGCCCAACAGCGGGTCGAGCCGCTTGGTCGTAACCGACAGCAACGCGATGTTGCGCCGCAAATCCTCGCTGCGCCGCTCGATTGTGCGGCGGTCGGAGTCGTCGTACATCGCAGGCACATAGCGGTTGAGCAGGTTTTTGAGATAGTATGCCACGTCGCCGTAGCGGCTGCGGCACTCGAACACGGCATCGGCGAAATCGGACGTCAGTTTCACCGTCCGCGTATCCTCGTTGCTCTCGACCGTAACCGAAACTATGTCGGAGTCTATCTCCGACGCGCCCTGGCGGTAGACGGCGTCGGCGATGCTCAATTCGCCGTTCATCGCATCGAGCGAATCGCCGTGCGCCGACAGACCGATGCTCGCCGACAGCACCGAGACGCTGTCGCGGCGGTTGACGTTCATAGCGAAGAGGTCGGCTTTGCCTATGTTCACCACCGCATCGTATGTCCTCTCTTCGCCGCCGAAGCCGATTACCGCCACCGCGTCGCTCTCCAACGCCGAATCCTCCGTCCGCAGCGACGCCCGCAGGCGACCGTCGTCCAGCCGACCGTCGAACGAGATGCCCGTATATTCGTGTCCGTTCAGCCGCAGTGCCGAGACCGTTCCGCCGCCCTCGGCACTGCGCAGCCCGCCGTCCACGGTCGCCGAGACGTTCGTCGCGAACGACGCGTCGCCGAGCAGGCGGCTGCCTATTATGCGGTCGAGCGGCACGTTCTCGCCTCCGACATCAGCCGAAATCACCCGTCCTCCTCCGTCGGGCGACATCTTGCCCGACAGTTCGATGCGTCCGCCGCACCCCAGCGCGACGGAGGCGTTCGCGGCGAACGACTTCACCGTTCCGCGGAACGCACCCGACATCGCGAGGCGTTTCGTCCGCTCCGCATATTGTTCAGCCTGCTGCGGAATCCGCAGTCGGGCTATATTTTCCAGCAGCCGCAGGATTTCGCCGGTCGAAGCGTCGAGCCTCCGCACCTTTATGTCGAAACGGGTTCGCGGGACGTCCGTCAGTCCGCGTACCGTCGCTTCGGCGCGCAGCGTGCCGCCGTCTTCGAGCCGCACGTTGTCTATCCTGCCCTTGAAATCGGCGACCGTGCCGTGCATCGAGAGCGTCGCATCGGAAACCGACGTGTTCCATGCCCGTATCGACGGGGCGAAACAGCCGACATCCTCCGTGTCGGCGCGGCTCTTCTCGACCGTCGCGTCGATGCGCACGTTACGGATGAAATCCTTGTACGCCCCCCAGCCGTCGCCCGTGAGCGTCAGTTCGGGCATGAATATATCGGAGTTGCCCGTCGCGACATGCAGCGGAGCCAGTGCAATCAGACCCTTGTCCACGAGGAACGAACCCGAGAGGTCGTCCACCCGCAGTCCGCAGCGTTCGGTGAAGGTCATCGACTCTATGTCGCCGCCGACCGCGCCGCCTTCGATGGTGAAGTCGTCGATATGCCCCGTAATGCCGCTCAGGTGCATGTCGGCATAGTCCACGCCGAACTCGGGATTGCGATGCACGAGACGCTCCATGCGGAAATCGATGTTCACGGCGTCGAGCGAACGTATCAGCATCTTGAACCGACCGTTGCGCTTCTTGCTGATGCGGTCTACAATCTCCTTGACGTTCATCGTACCCCGTTCGGTCTCGCGCAGGATGAACTTGCCGTCCTCCACGCGACCCACGTTCAGTACCAGACGGTCGGTGATGCCGCTGAGGCTGCCGACATAAGCCGTAACGCTGCCGGCATAGATGAGCGTGTCGCGGTCGAGGTCCTCGACATAGAATCCGCGGACGCGCACCTTGTTGAGCAGACCGACGGTGATATGGTCGATGCTTACGCGGGTGCCGATTTTCCTCGACGCGAAATCGGCGGCGAAATCGGCGGCGCGGTTCTGCACCGACGGAATGGCGAGCAGCAAAGAGAGCAAAACGGGCAGAATTATCAGCAATAGGAGTATCGCCGATAACACTTTTACCGATATTTTCATAACTTTGCGCACGGGTACGAAAATTAAGTTATAATATAACTTACAAAAATAGACATTTTCGACCTAACTACGAAATATAAACGACAAAAACCGCACTGACAATGGAAATAACCATCCTCGGAATCGAATCTTCGTGCGACGACACCTCCGCCGCCGTTCTGCGCGACACAACCCTTCTGTCGAGCGTCATCGCCTCGCAGGCGGTACACGAAAAATACGGCGGCGTGATTCCCGAACTCGCCTCCCGCGCCCACCAGCAGAACATCGTTCCGGTGGTGGATACCGCACTCAAAGAGGCAGGCATAACGCCCGACAAAATCGATGCCATCGCCTTTACGCGCGGACCGGGTCTGCTCGGTTCGCTGCTCGTCGGCACCTCGTTCGCCAAGGGTCTCGCCATCGCCCACAACATACCGATGGTCGAGGTGAACCACCTGCACGGACATATCCTCTCGCATTTCGTCGATATGCCCGACCGGAAGTTGCCGCACCCCGATTTCCCGTTCCTCTGCCTGCTCGTCAGCGGCGGACACACCCAGATAGTGAAGGTGGATTCGCCGTTCGAGATGCACATCGTCGGCACGACGATAGACGACGCCGCGGGCGAGGCTCTCGACAAGTGCGCCAAGGTCATGGGACTGCCCTACCCCGGAGGTCCCGTCATCGACCGTCTGGCGAAGGAGGGCGACCCGAAGGCGTTCCGCTTCGCCAAGCCGCATGTGGACGGGTTCGACTACTCGTTCTCGGGTCTGAAAACGTCGTTCCTCTACACGCTGCGCGACGCCGTCGCCGAGAATCCCGATTTCATACGGCAGAACGAGCGCGACCTCTGCGCGTCGCTGCTCCACACCGTAGTCGATATTCTCGCCGACAAACTGATACGCGCCGCCAAGGAGTACGGAATCAAGGACATAGCCATAGGAGGAGGCGTATCCGCCAACTCGGTTCTGCGTTCGCGCATAGCCGCCGAGGGCGAAAAGCGCGGCTGGCGCACGTTCATCCCCGAACTGAAATTCACGACCGACAACGCCGCGATGATTGCCGTGGCTGGATACTTCAAGTACTGCAAGGGCGAATTTTCGACGCTCGACGCCGCCCCGATAGCCCGCTACGAGGACCTACTGTAACGGGGAGGGGAGAAGAAAAGGTCGGGAGACCTGGGAGACCTGGGAGACCTGGGAGAACTGGGAGAACTGGGAGAACTGGGAGAACTGGGAGTTCTGGGAGAACTGGGAGACCTGGGAGGACTGGGAAATAGGTAATATAGGTAGTATAAGTATTATAGGAGACATCCCAGAACTCCCAGAACTCCCAGAACTCCCAGAACTCCCAGAA